>Ga0208790_1000225_pt1 | contig 29681 bp, 18 predicted proteins | sample 10_taG_FD_184083 | JGI IMG/M metagenome (GOLD analysis project Ga0208790, IMG submission 184083) | Marine viral communities from the Subarctic Pacific Ocean - 10_ETSP_OMZ_AT15264 metaG (SPAdes) (version 2) | ecosystem: Environmental > Aquatic > Marine > Oceanic | place: Pacific Ocean | collected... | reverse complement strand
ACACGGATGCGCCAACAGAGACACCGGTAGCTACAGACCCCTACACGGATGCGCCAACAGAGACACCGGTAGCTACAGACCCCTACACGGATGCGCCAACAGAGACACCGACAAAGACTCCGTCGCCAACAGAGACACCGGCAGCTACAGAGACACCAGCAGCTACAGACTCCTCCACGGATGCGCCCCCAGAGGCCACCGACTCAATTGTAAGCACACCGACACATACGGAAGACGACCAAGATGAATTATTATAATAAATCAAGAAAATATAACTAAAATAACTAATGCATAGTTTCGAAACCAGAAATATGAACACTTGTAATGCCCCGCCTAATCCGGGGCCTCCAGTTACTGTGTCTTGTATTTATGAGTTCTCTGCAATGATGAATTGTCGTTATGGAACGATGGCTGCTCAGTTGGATAGCGAATGCGCTCGAATAAATGGTAATATAGACACGCTTACGGGTGACCCTACAGGAACCCAATATGTCGGATGTGTCCATAAATATAACGATCCATCTAATCCGAGGGCAGGTACTCATCCCTCTGGAGGGATAGACGGTAATCTGGGCGTTGGGCTTCCTTATACAAAAGTTTGGTTAAATGGTTTAATTACCCGCACAAACTGGTGGAGAATTAAAAGGCTTCCTCCAATGGACCCGCGGAACCTTCCGGTACTTTTAAATCAATGGGTTAATGGTCAGCATCACAATAAAACATGGCACCCCGAGCGCTGGGGATTAATGAAGTATTATAAAGAGTTTGTATTTCAAATACCCGCTGAAGACTGGCCGACATATCAGTGCCCTCCGATCATTTCTGCCGCGCAATATCCCCCGAGACCTGACGGTGCGATGTATTTGGCACAAGGAGTACGTTGCCCTAAATATTGGCAACTAACACCATGTACCGCTTGTGGTAGCACCTACAAAAGCGGTAGGAAAAGATTATATTTAGAAACAGCAAATACATTTAATTTTCCGGCAGGGGGAGTCATTCAGCACCCAGCGAACCCGACTAATTGGCCGAGGATGACACACCCTTTTAAAACGAGGCAAGCGGGTAGAAGCAGCCTCAGAGTAGATTGGCCACATTGTTATACTTATGCAGCGATTCCTCGGGGTCCAAAGACGGGGCCCGGAGATACGTTGAAAAGTATTCAGTGGATAGATCAAACAACCTATGATACATCATATGTCCACTATGAAGATTGTTCTCCCTGTTTACAAGATTTTATAATTGCTGTCTCTGAAGCCGGTAGGGCAGACGGTTGTAGCAGGGTAGATCAAATAAACAACTATGCTAATCCAGCGTTTAAATTACCCATTAACCTATGTATTTCTTCGGGAAAAATGGTGGTTCGGCGGGTTAGGGCAGACGCTTTTCACGTGAACCTTTTTAAATTTCATAATAATAAATTCTGGTATTTTGCCAACGGTAAATGCTTCGAAGTAAGAGTAGTTGATTGTCCGACTGACGAAATTAAACTGTTAGCTTATTATGGTCTTAGAGAATTTCCGCGGGGTAGCGGTAACTGGAGGGCTTATTGGCCAAATGTACCACCGGGTGGGATCAGGCTGAGCGGGCCTCCACGGCCAACTCGGCTACGAGTTGCTTTCTATACGAATTTTTATAGGCTCGCAAGGCCCGGCAACAATTTTGGGGCTGCGCCGAAAACATCATGGTCGGGTATTGACGGGCGCTGTGACTGTGCGAAAGACAGCGGAGGAAGTGTTGGGACATTTAATCCGATTTGTTTCCCTCCGGTTCCCATGCCAGTAATTATCAAACATCCTTTTCATACCGAACCGCGCAATAAACTATCTGTATTGCGGGGGAACGCCCTAGGCCTTGGCGGGGGCGTGGGCAACCAAGTTACTATTTCTGTCACCGCGACCGTGGCGGCTGGTGGGATGCCACTAAGATATCAATGGTATAAAAATGGTGCGCGTATCGCCGGGGCAACGAATAGAACTCTGGTTATTTTGAATCCTCAAGTAGTGCATAGCGGTACCTATAAATGTAGGGTATCTAACGGAGGAGGAGGGCCTCCTCCCTTAGGAAACGTAAACACAGTAATCAGTAATGCTGGGGAATTACGCGTTGTCAATGGTCCAACCATAATGAGAGCGGACAATACGGTCGTATATAGAATAAGAACTATACGTTACTGCCCCGACAATCCGGGCTGGTTTGACGCACAGGGAGGCAAGCCCGGTGCAAATAATCCCACCCCATGGGCAAAACCCGTAAGTTGGGTGAGAGGCGCGAAGTGGACCTTTTTCTCTATTCAAAATGTTTGGTGGAGTCTCCCAGCTTTTAAATTCCACCCAACAAATGCGCTCAGAAGAGTGCCGAAAGCAGGAAATGCTGGTAAGGCTAGATTTTTCGTCTCTCTGAATACCGCCTCTTTTTCGGCATCAGGAAGATGGGAAGTGCTCGAAGTGACCGCAATCGACAAAATCACATGGGGGCTCGCGGGAACCTATCGTGACGAAGACGCGATCGGTAATCAAAGTGACCGCTACCGGATTAAAAATTATAAAGGTTCATATAATTTCACTCAGGCGCACTTTATGGAAGGACAGAGGAAAGCAGTCGGGTGCTATCTTACCGATTGCAATTGATAAGCTTTAGATAAAAAAGAAAAGTAATAAGAATATTGGTGTAATATAAGGTATGAAGATTGTTGATATAGCAAATGAGATATTTATGGAACTAGGAGAACCTACAAGCCTTTCTATCCCTCCTGTTGCTTTTTGGCTCAGAACTAATATCGGAAGCTTAAATTCTTATTTAAATACTACTTTCTTGGTAGATTTGAGTACTTTTGAGATAAGTCCGGCTATGGGTCAGGAAGAAAAGGATATTTTTAAAAGATTATATTTGGTTCACTATTACGATGTTAAGTTAAGAGAATCTTTGGGGGCGGCTTCCACAGACACATGGATCTCAATCGAATCCGACGGAACTTCCGTTCGGAGAGTGAACAAGGTCGAGCAAGGTAAGACTTATCAAACTGCGAAGAAGGTCGAGTTAGAAGAATTAAATAAAATGATCCATGCTTATAGGATAAGAGCGGCTGCCCCATTACAGGTTGTGGGGGATGATACCGTAGAGGGCGTTTACTCTTCCAACCGCAACGATCTTAGGGAGAAAGAATAAATATGGCTAGCTTGTTAACAGACTTAGATAAAAGCTCATTTCAAGGCTCGATCCTTGATTTGTTTGATACTTTTTCTAGAGATATAGAAATACATAAAGCTCCCAAGAAAAAGATCACCGACGTAAATCCGACCAAGCCACCGTTGCCGGGGTATGGAAATTCTTCAAGTCCAACCAACATAGAATATATACCAGAGTTTACCACTCGCAAAGCAATCGTTCAATATGGAGATAAACAAACTGTTGAAACAGAGAGCTCTGCCGGAGCGAAAATTCCACTTGGTAAGGTTTATATAAAAGTTAAGTCGGACACTAGAGACTATATAAACAAAGGAGGAACTGAAAAAATAGTAATAGATAATAAATCTTTTAAGCTAGCGACGACAGACTCAGTAAAAAATTATTTTGGATTAAAATTATATGTATACTTTATAGAAGAAATTAACTAATGGGAAGGTATACCAAAATATTAAAAAACAAAGCTATGAAAAAGCTTACCTCTGATAAAAAAATACGAGACATAGCTTATCAGCGGAGCTTAGCAAAAGTAGAAAAGCACAAAAAAGAGTTAATAGAAGACTTTGAAAATCACCCAGTGACAAGGGAATTAGAGGCTGGCTCTACAGCAAAAAATATAAGCGGCACCGTAACGGGCGGAGGAAATTTATTTAGTTTTATTGGTTTTCATGATGGGTCAGACCCGGTATCGTCCGTTTCAGCCTTGTTAAACGCTGGAGTTTCCATGTCTAAGAAGCCAAAAATTACCAAGGGGAAAAACAGGGTGTATTATCAATATAAAGTTAGAGTCCCTAATAAAAATGAACTGGCGTCTGTGAGTAAAATGCCTTGGGAGCCGGGCAGTTGGTTATTTAGAATAGAAAAAGGGATATCTGGGCTGGGACACTACATATATAAAAATTATATAAGCTCTAGTCGGTCTGGCACGGGTATTCAAGCAGACGGTAAGTACCGAAAGGGTGCGGTTTTTAAAAAAACTAGGTACATGAGCGCAATTTTAAGGACATTTAATAGTAAATTTAGGGGAAAATGAAAACTCAATACGAAAATAGAGTGTTATCTAGCTTTTTGCTTTGGTTTGACCACACCCTTCTAGAAAAGGGAGAGGCCTATACGAATCATGGGTCTAAATTTTATTCGGTAGAGGGACTTTATTATAATTATAACGCATATGGTGCGCCGTTTAAGCAATTCGTAACAGACTCTTCTATAACCAACGCCACGGTAATCAGTGGAGTATATGTAGATAGCAGTTTTTACAAAACTGGACAAGGTAACTTAGTTGATATTGACTATAACGAGGGGCAAGCATATTTTAGCAACAGTCAGGGCTCTAATGTAGTCAGCGGAAATTATGCTATTAAGGACTTTAATGTATATTTAACCAGTAAGGCTGAACAAGAGCTTCTTTTTGAGGACAAAATTGAACTTCGGCCCTCTACCTCTCAAACCGAAACGGGACTCGCTTCCAATGTAGCCACTTATCCCGCTGTTTTTATCAAGAATAATGGAGGTGAAAACGAACCAAGGGCATTCGGCGGAGAAGAGACGACGAAGACTAATGTAAGAGCCATTATTCTGTCAGATTCTCAATTTAATTTAGATGCAGCCTGTTCAATATTCAAGGATCAGTCTAAGGTAGGAGTTAAGATTCTCCCAGATGAAAAATATCCATTTAATGCTCTAGGGGGATTGAAATCAGGTGTATATAATTATACGGAACTTATTAGCGGTATATCAGACGAGGTTTATTTAGATTCCGTCGAAATATCCCGCTTTAGTTTAGGGTATATGGAAAATCTTAAAAACACCAATCAAGATGTATTTAAGGCGATAATCGATTTTGAGTTACAAGGATTCCGCTTTCCTCGCGCGAGTTAAAGCGGATAAAATGAGTTCCCAATATTAACAATAAACTGTAAAAAACATTAACTAGTTAAAAGAAAAAGGAAAATAAATTATGGCCAGAAATAGAACTATTTATCAAAGTGCCGCTGTATATGCTGGACCCGACAAGACCGCCAAGGGCGATGCTGGTTGGGTCGCTGAAACCGGCACCTCTAATTCACCGAACCAATTGAAACGAATTCAAAGTGCGAATTATAGTTTCGATATTGCTCGGACGGACGTGAACCAATTCGGCGAGTTAGCCGCTATTGACCGCGTTATTCTTGAGAGCCCGACTGTCAGTTTTGACACGTCATGGTATCTCTGCAACTTTTATAATGAAGATAAGGTTGGCTTAAAGGTTAACCAAACAGGCGTTGCCGAGGATGACTTGGTAAGTGTCTTGACCGACATCCTCGTAAATAATGCTGACGAAAGAAATTACTACGTCCGCGTTGTTTCGGAAGGTAGTGACGCTGTAACATTCGCAGACGGCGCCAACAACAATGTTATTGGTATCGGTAACGGCTTCTTAGCTTCTTATAGCGCTGAGGGAGCCGTTGGTGGATTCCCAACCGCAAACATTACGATTGAAGGCTTGAACATGGCCTTTACGACTAAGGAAAGTGGATGGGCTCCATGGATTAAGGCTTCCGACGGCACGACTAATGCTGCGCTGGGAATCGCTGGCGGAACCGTAGACGGTAAAGCGTTTGATCTGCCTACGGCCACAAGTTCCGGAGCGTCTACGAGCGACGTGACTGCAATTAAGCCGGGCAACATCACCCTGACTCTTCCGAGTTCTCAGGGCGGTGCAGATCTCTCCGGGATTGCTGTTCAGAGCTTCAATGCTAGCTTTGACTTGGCCAGAGAGCCGCTGAACAAGCTGGGAAGCCGCTTTGCGTTTACCAGAGAGATTACCTTCCCGGTAACAGCTTCCATGTCTTGTGATGCCCTTGTGGGTGATCTTACGACTGGTGACTTAGCTGACATGTTAACCAGAAACCCCGATCAAAAAGTTATCGTTAGACTCGATGATGACACTGACGCAGCTGAGCACATGGCGATTGTTATGAAATCGGCCAAACTCGACAGTCAGAACTTCTCGATGGGAATTGGCGATAACCAAACCGTGACTCTCAACTGGAGTACTCAGGTCGGTTCTGCCGCTCAGAGCGGTATCGGTATCTTCCTAAGTGGTTACCACAACTAAATCTTAATTAATAGATTATTATTCAAACCCCCCATTTTTGGGGGGTTTTTTTATTTTATTTCTCTAAGACTTTTGATTATAATAAATAAGCCAAGGATTATGGATCAAACTGAGGATAAAGGTAAGGATTTTATTAAATTCCACCACAGGAGAAAGGTTATCAATTTATGTAAATCTTTTCTCTTCTTATTGGAAGACTCAAAAAACCAACCCATAACAGAGGAAAGGTATCAAAAAATTAGAAAAAGAGTTCTCGACTGCGGAAACGATTCCATTAGAGAATTCGAGGACCACATAGAGAACTTCAGTATCACGATAAGGTAAAAAAAGTTATGAAAAAATTATACGAGTTTACAATGACAAGGGAAGAGGCGGTTAAGGAAAGCGAAACTACCAAGAATGATAAGGGCGAAGAGATCACCACGACCAAAGAAGTCAAGAAGGATGTCGTCAAAAAGTTTTTCTTACGCAAGCCTACGAGAAAGCTTTTCGATGAAGCCGAGCTATATTATGGTGTTAAATTAGCCGAGGGCATTAAAGAAGGACTATTAACCAGAGCTTTATTGCAAAAAAGGTTTAGCAATGACGGGGGCACGTTGGGGGATAAAGAAAAAGAAGAATGGAGTAAGCTATACAGTGACGTTTTTGACAAACAAGTAGAGATGCAACAACTTCTAATAAAAGATAAAAGCGACAGAACAAGCGAAGAAAAAGTCACGCTAGAAGAAAATAAAGAATTTATTCAAAATGCTAGGTCTCGTATTCAAGAATTTGAGATGCAGCAATCTAGCCTTTATGATCAAACCGCTGAGAACAGGGCGAGAAACAAAACAATTCTTTGGTGGGTTTTAAACTTATCTTATAAAGAGCCCGAAGACGTATTCTTTGCTGGAGAAGATTTTGATGACAAAATTAGATCTTATGACAGGATGGAAGAAGCTGAAGATGAATTTGAGGCGGAGTGCATTAACAAGTTTTTTTATTATGTTAGCTTCTGGTATGTAAGTAAGACCGGTGACCCAGAGCATTTCAAAAAATTAATTAAATTCGCAGAGCAAGAAGACTTAGATAGTTTAGACGACTTGCCCGCTGACGAGGCTCTTGCAAAACTAACGGAAGATCCCGTGAAGGAAGATCCCGTGAAGGAAGAGCCTGTGGAGGAAGAGCCTGTGGAGGAAGAGCCCGTGGAGGAAGAGCCCGTGAAAGAAGAGCCCGTGAAGGAAGAACCTGCGTCGGAAGAGCCCGAAACGAATGAAGAAAAATAGGCTCGTGTGTCTGATGCAAACAAAATCCAAATAGCTACTGAGCTAGATTTAAAGTTAGTCTACGCTTCCGTTTTGCGGGGATACACAAGTTATAAAAGTCGTGCGTTAAAGACCCAAATATATATAAAACATTTGGGGATTCATGATACTATAGATAGTGATGATGTTTATAATACAGCTTTTGAGCGAGCCAAGGACAGTAATCTACCGACTGATGAAGAACAAAAAGTATACCTAGAAAAACAAGAGCTTTGGTCCGAAAAAAAAGATTTAGAGTTGGCCAAGCTTGCCTCATATGTGTCTGGCTTAAAGGAGACTAAACGTAGATTATTTCTTAAATCTCAGATCGACCCAATTAAAAAAGACATAAAAGAAAATGAAAAAAAACTTACAGACCTCGATAACACAAGAAGAGAACTACTAGGATTAACCGCTGAAGCTTTTGCCGCCAAGAAAACGAATGAGGACTATATTAAGCACGCGATCTATACAGATAAGGAATGTCAGATCCCAGCGTTACCCGACGACAAGTTTGATGATTTAACTGATGTCGATTTAAGTACAATTACTTTAGAATATAATCTCTCCACTCAGTTTCTTACTATAGGCAGCTTAAAGAGAATCTCTATTATGCCCTTTTTTGGAAACTATTTTTATTTATGTGAAGATAACCCGCAAATTTTTTATGGAAAAGCAGTCGTAGACTTGACTTATTTTCAGGTTGAGCTTTTTGCTTACGGAAGATATTTCAAACAAATGGCTCAAGAAGCCAAAGCTAAACCGCCCGCAGAGATTGTAAATGATCCAGAACTACTGTTAGAGTTCTACGAATCAAGAAGAAACGCTGATGAATTCATGGACAAAATGAATAGTAAATCTAAAAACCCTGAGGCCGCAGGAGGAACTTCTATCGTGGGCGCTACTAAGGAAGATTTGGAAGCTATAGGTTATTCTACTCCGGGAGATAACATGAATTTATCAAAACTCGCTGAAGCTAAGGGCGGCGAATTAAACATGCAAGATTTCATAGATATGCACAGTTAAAGTCTCTGAAAATAGTGTAGTTATATACAGGGAAAAGGTACATGGCAGGAAGAGACGACAGCGTAACAATGGAACTGAGGCTAAGGCTTGACAAAGCCGAAAAAGACTTGGCTCGTTTTACAAAAAAAGCCGAACGGTCTCAAATAAACCTTAAAGGCATTGACCATAGAAAATTTACCCAACCTCTGGGGAAGATTACCGGTTCAGTTTCCGAATTTCATAAATCGCTCGAAGCTTCCAACGCTCGTGTCATAGCCTTTACCGCTTCTGCGGGAATATTGATGGGCGTAACTAGGGCCTTTACGGAAATGGCCAAGGCCACTATAGACGTAGAGAAACAGCTTAAAGATATTAACGTTATCTTGGGTGCTTCAAGTCAAAATCTTAAAAAATTTGGTGGTGAGTTATTTAATGTAGCCAAAGAGACGGGACAAAGTTTTGGGGAGGTCGCTACAGCGGCTACTGAATTTGCCCGACAGGGCTTGTCTATGGAGAAAACGCTCCTTCGGACGAGAGACGCTCTTATATTAACTCGACTCTCTGGAATGGACACGACCGCAGCGGTGAACGCTTTAACTGCTGCTATCAACAGTTTTAGCCAAACCGCGTTAACTTCTACTGAGATTATTAATAAAATGGCTAACGTTGATGCTGCCTTTGCCGTTAGTACGGGTGACTTAGCTGAAGCTATTAGGCGTGTGGGAGCGAGTGCGGAAGACGTTAAGGTCGACTTTAATGAATTAATTGCAGTAGTTACCTCAGTTCAACAAACCACCGCTCGGGGTGGTAATGTTATAGGTAACTCACTTAAAACTATATTCACCAGAATCCAGCGTACAGAAGTAGTATCTCAGCTACAACAACTAGGGGTAGCTGTCCGAGACGCTGAAGGAAATATGCGCCCGGCTATGGTAGTTCTGGGAGAATTTTCCAAGGTTTATGATACTCTGAACCCGAGGATAAAAGCTCAAACTGCAGAGCTAGTTGGTGGCGTGTATCAAATGAACATCTTAAAGTCTATTCTTAAAGACTTAAAAAACGAACACTCTGCCTATGCAGGAGCATTAGCGATCTCCAATAATTCTACTGACGAAGCTATTCAAAGAAACCGGGAGTTAAATAAAACTCTCTCCGCGTTAATTAATGAGACGGTACAAAATTTAACGGGCATTGGTGCTCAAGTGGGAGAGATTACTTTCGAGCCGATGTTTAGAAAGCTTCTGGAAGGATTTAACTCCTTAACTAAAGAGGTAAATATCTTTGGAGACATAGGCGCTTTCTTGGGATTCGATGAAGACGACGCAAACAAATTCGGCGGCGATTTAGCTGGTAACATTATGAAGTCAATTGGTAACTTTATATCTGGTCCGGGCTTCGTGGCTCTTGGAACAATTGTCGCCAAATTATTTATTGACTTTAGTAGGTTCTTAACTAAATCTGTCGCTGACTTTGCTAACCTAAATAAGAACGCCTCGCAACAAGCTGCGCTACAACAGCAAATCCACGCCGCTATGTCTGCGAATCCCGATTTAATCGCTCAAATTAATCGAGGAGAGCTTTCTCGCGTTGATGCCGAAAGAAAAGTCCTAGACGCCCTTAAACAAGAAATTCTATTAAGAGAGCAAATCGCATCATTAGCAACAGGTTCTGGCGCTCGAGCTCAAGCTGCAGGGTTCGGCGTAGATATTGATAAGGGAGCGGGCACGACGAGACTCACTCATAAATCATCTAGGAAATATGCTGGCTTTGTTCCTAACTTCAGTGACATGCAAGAATTCCTTGGCGCTTACGCTGCGGGTTATAAGCCGGGAGATATTCAGAAAACATTCCTTAAGGGCGAAGGAATGGTCAAGTATAACGACGCTGAACAGGTGAAACAATTTGCGGGGATGGTGAATCCGGCTATTATGCCTCCAGAAATAGACGAAAGAACTGGTCTGCCCAGCGATGCCGGAAAAACATATAAAAAGAAATTTTATGATAAACACGGGTTTGATCCTTATGGTACCGACGTAGCGCGCCTCGGAGGAGGAGGATATACAGGCAAGCTCGGATATGAAGGATTCATACCTAATCTTTTAGGAGTTTTGACTTCAATGAGAACCTCTTTTGAAAGGAAGGGTCAAGGACCAACTGGCCGGATGCAGGATATGTTAACTGCTACCCGAGAACAGCTTATTAAAAGTCAGGGAGTCCCTGCTTGGCTACAAGGAGTTCTTACTTCAGCTTTACGTCCCGGAGAAAAAGTAGCAATTAAAACCATGGGACAGCTTGCACAGCCAACCCAAGCAGAGGTCGGTAAAGCAGGAAAAGGGCATGCAGCGCATCAAAAAGGTACACGAGCAGAGCGAGCTCTTGCCGGACGGAAAGGCAATTATTCGTGGGAGCAAAAATTTAAAAGTCCCCGAGGTAAAGGGCAGTTGGGTAAAATGCCCGTAGACTTCGGCACTAAATCTAAAACGGGAAGAAGCTATGGTGTCGAAGCCAAGCCGGAACTTAAGACTAAACAAATTGGACAAATTTTATTAAAGACCTTGTATGAAACTAACAGCCAGTCTCTTAGGCAAATTAAAATGAGACTGCAAAGAAAAGCGGATGCAGGAGATCAAATTGCTGGAAAACATTTAGACAAGCTACAGCATGTTGTCGGAAGAGAAATTTCTAATAGGGGCAAAGAATTAGCAAAATATACCGAAGGCGAAGTTACGAGCTTAGATCAATTTAATCGAGAGGTAGGATTTGATTCTAACAATGCAATTGCAGCATTGAGAGAAAAGCAGAGAGGGATTGCACCATTTTATCAAGGCTTTGTTCCTAACTTTCGCCCGGCAGCGCGCCAACGGATGGGACACAAAGACGTTTTAGCGACAGATAAGAAGGGAGTCGCAGCAATTGGAACCGGGGGAAATATCGGTAATGCGGTCAGCCTTCAAACCAAGAGTCAGGCTCAAATGTTGGTTGCGCAAAATATATCGGGAATGAAGGAAAGACCCGAGACTTATGTTATGCGAGGCGACTCAATAGCCAAAAGAATTCAGGCTGGATCCAGAGGTAACACCCAAGCGCTTTCAAAGATTATGCAGGGGACGGGCATGAAGGTTTCTCCGAAAGATCTAACTTCATTAACACAACGATTATCAAAAAGCAATGTTGCTGTGAGCTTCGGAGTATCGGGAGTAAAAGATATTGAAAAACAAAGTGGAATTAGAGAGCAAGTTAAAAGTCAACTAGCAGACGCTTATACGAATATTATCTTAAATACTTCTAAGATGTTAACCAAAGGAACAAAAATAAAACCGGTTAATAAGGCTGGGGTAAAAACGAGAGCTCAAAAATATGTTGGCGATACTATTTCATCCTCCCTACAGGGAGAAATATTTGAAGATTCTATTACGACAGCCATAGGACAAAGTAGTTCTTGGCTCAACAAGGATACAAATGATTATCGCAGATGGGACTTTCAGCCCAGCGACGCCGGTAATCTTCAAAAGATTTTTGATGAGAGTTTCGGTAGTTATTCCGACGCGAAGAGAAGTTACAATCCTCACTCTATTGAATCGATGGCAACTAAGATTTTATTTGGTACTCCAGAGGGTCAGGCTACGATCAAATCATTGATGCAGGCTAATTTTAGAGGAACCTCCCAAGGAATGGCTACTCTAGCGAGGCAGGAACAAAAAGCGGGAATAAAATCGAACATAAAACTCATGGCCCAAGGATTTATTCCTGACAGGGAGGCTTTAAAAACCGCCATGGATACCGAAAGAGCTATGGGAGGAGATCCTGTTGTCGACTTTGATAAAAAAATAGGCTATTTCGTTAGAGACAAAAAAACTCAAGCAAGCCTCGCAGACGTCAAAAGAGATCATCCCGAAGGATGGGAAAAAGCGTTTAACAATTCAGAAAAAATGCAAGCCCGTCTCGGCGGGGGCGGAGGATATACGAGCAAGTTCGGGCACGATGGAGTGATTCCTAACTTTGCAACAGGAATGGACATGGCCATGATTACGGGAAGCTTGGGCTTCTTAGCGATGGGTATAAATGATAATGTTAAATCGTTTAAAGAGGTATCTAAAGCCGCTGGAACATTACAAGAAGAGCTAGGGGCAACCGAAAAGGCAGAAAGGGACGCTAACGAAGCAAGAAAACAATCTCTTGAAGATAGAAAGAAATTGGGAAAAGAGTCGAGAGACGCTGAAAAAAAGGCTACAAAATCAGAGAGTAAAGCTGACCGCACGCAAAATAAAGAAGCAAGAAAGTTGGTGGGTAAAGATTCTACAACCGGAGTCGATAAATATGCTAGTAGACGTACCGCCACCGGTCTGGTTAATACAAAGGGGATGACCAAGGACGAAAGGAAAGAGTATCGGGAAGAGCTCGCAAAAGTAAATAAAAGATTAATTTCTGAAAAGAAAAAAGTCACGAAAACTTTAACTCTCGAAGAAAAAGCAGCAAGAGATGCTATTGCTAAAGCAAAGACGAAGGCTCAAAAAGATCGCGCATTGGCTCAGGCGAAGCAAGCAGAACACAAAGCCTCTGTTGAGAACACAAATGCGACACGTCAATCTGCTAGGGATAGTAGGAGAAACTCCGCGGCTAAGCAGGCAGAAGCCACCGCGCATAATAAAAATGCCGCAATGACCGGCGGTCAGGTCGTTAAAGGAAAGGGCGTTCAAGGAGGCACTGCGGGAGGCAGAGCAATGAACGCTGGTCAAGGTATGGGCATGGGAGCTATGATGGCATTACCCATGGTCGGAGGCATGGCTAGAACCGTAGCTGGAGATTCTGAAAAAGCTCAAGGTGTTATAGGAGGAGTCGAAACTGCGGGCAGTTTTGCGATGATGGGCGCAATGACGGGTAACCCATATATTGCTGGAGCCGCATTAGCCGGAGGAGCATTAATTGGAATAATGCAAGCTATGGGTCCATACAAGGATCCGTTGGCACAGTTAAAGAAGACCGCAGAAGAAGCTAAAGAAAAATTAACCCAGTTTCAGAACTCTTCTCAACAGTATCTAGGTGCTTTCGAAAAACTAGAAGAAGGCATGAAGTCTAGCACGATAAAACCAGAAGAGCTAGCTAAAAGGAAGGACGCTTTAGAAGATGCCCTTATGGATATGCCCGCTCATGTAAGGCAGCAATTTTCTCACGTTAAAAAAGACGCAGAATCAATTAAAAAATTCTTTGACGAGACCGCAAAAACACTATCTGACGAATCTCGCATAGCCACAGGAGCCGCTCACTATCAGGAAAAAATTTATGGTGGAGAACGCAGCTGGTGGCAGGACATGGGGCGGGGTGCGATGCGAGGGATGGGCTGGGATCAAGAAGGCTTAAAGGGAACTTTCCTTGAGGACTTCGGCGTGCAAAAGGGTGACGATATCTTTAAGGGCGCAGCGGGGAAAAAGAATTTAGTCGATTATACTCAAATGATTAGTAGAGAGGTCGACAAAGATATGCTGAAGGGAGATGAAGGAGGTAAAAATATTGCAGGATTACAGGCGCTAGTTTCTAGTATCGGAACAGATATGGACGCTAATGAATTAGAAAAGTTTGTAAAAGAGCTAAGGGCATTTGGTGTCCCAGAAGAGTATATCGAACAATTTAGAAAGACCGCGGAAAATACAAAATCTGGAGCAAAAGCTGCGGAATCTCTAGGCAAGTCCCTAACCGACCTAAGACAAAATATGTTGGACGTTGAGGAGGCCGCAAGAATAATCAAACTCAATAAAGCTATTGATGATAGATATGACGCCGAAATGAAAAGAATCAAGGACGCAACGAACTTGACGATGACGAAGATGAACATGGAAATAAAGCTAGAGAAACAAAGAATAGACTTTATTAACAAGATGAAGACCCGTAGAGATGACATGGGGCTTAACTGGAGCGAGATGTATGCTGGAGAAGGCATAAATCAAATGAAGCCTTTTATGGGTAAAGTCGAGACTGGCCGGATGGACACAGAATTAAAGGTCATGAAAATGAACGCAGGGCTAGTTAAAAATCAAAGGAAGGCTATCACGGAAGCCATGAATAAAACCTTTAATGTTACTCAAAAGCAGCTTCTAGACTCCGTAAAAAAATTACAGGGGCATATGGCAAAAGCTCCAACCGCCGAACAAACAAGGTCGATAGAGAAAGATACAAACAGGCAGATGGCCTTAACGGAAGCTTTGATGCCAATCATGGTTGATCACTTAGGAGAGATAAAGAAAAAACCCACAGAGTTTAAAGATATGTCAGGCGTGCTTGGAGAAATAGAAGAGGCGTTAAGGACTGGCGGAGCAAATAATCCTGAGCTTATGGCTGAAGTTATCGGGTTAGAAATGAAAGATATTTCAGAAGTATTTGCGCAAAAGATGTCGTTGCTAATTGATGAAAACGAAATGCAAAAAACCATCCTGTTAGACCAACATCGGTTACAGGAACAAGCACTGATTGTTCAGGAAAAAATTGCTTCGTACGGAGGACCAATGGGCGGACAATCCATTGGCAGATTTGGGGCTCCAACCAATCAAGAAGCTCTGACAAATAAAACTATGAATTTTCTCATTCGATCGATGCTTCCAAAGGGACCGAAAGTTAATGTCGAAAGAGGGGGCATCCCAGCAGAAGGACTCACGCCCGACGGACGAAGCAAGATAGATGCTGGCAGGGCAGCCACGGCCTTATTGGATCATTTAGTCAACAACATGAACATAAGGGACACTCATGGCGAGAGACTACAGCCCGAAGCTTTTGGAGCTTTGGCTGGCATAGGCATGGCGGGAAGGATGGAGACGATCAAGCAGGAGTTAGCGGAAGCCAAAAAACAATTAAAATTTCAAGGAGTAGGAGAGGGAGACAAGGCCTATCAAGCTTTGGAAAAGGCTTCTGACCCTGAGGCAATAGCTCAAACGGCCGCAGCGCAAATGGCTAAGCAAATGAAATTCGATTTGATGCCTGATCAAATGATGGAAATGAATCAGGGACTTCAGATCTTGCAGGACATCATTGTCGCTCAAGGTAACGAACTATTTGAAAATAACAAGCAAGCATTTATCTCTGCAATTAAAGCTACAGAGCTAGATAAAATCACAGACCATTTTAATAGTGATATTATCGCATTTAATAATAATTTAGTTAAAGCCGACAGCGAAAACACCGGTGAGATTGTGGCCGGACAGAAGACTATTGCTAAAGACGTAACGGGGGGCGCAAATGCGATCATCATGGCGCAAGGGAATCTAGATCAAGCTGTCGTAAACGCTGGGGCAAATGCGGCTACCGCAACCGAGAGAGGCACCGCCGCTATCAATGAGCAAGCGAAGGCAGACGCTATCGCCGCCGACAACCATATGATGAACCTCAGAAAAGAGAATATTGATGGGGTCAACCAAACTAACAAATATAGCCAAGCTGTTGGCAACTCTATGTCTGCTAACATGCATGCTGTTGGTAAGCAGGGGGCAAAAAACCAGAACACCAACTTTTCGAATTTGGACAGAAATTTGGAGATAATTTCCGACGCGGAAGCCGAGCACGTGTCGAAGCAGCATTTTGAGGATCGTAGATTTACTGGCGAACAGTTAGACAACGTCGCTGTGAATGGTACGTCTGACGCTAACGAGATCGTAAAGGCTATTAATATATTAAATGAATTAATGAACCAAGGACAGGCAGCCAAAAGAGAACAAGAATGGCTCAAGGAAAATGGGGACGTATTAATAGACGCGCTCAAAATGAGAGATAAGGAAAAATGGCTTGTGGAGGAAAAGGCACTGCGCAGCCGTGGCAACGTTATGCCGGCCAACAAGGTGGCCCCGGGCCCGGCGGGCGAAAAGGCTTTATTGGACAAGTATCCCGGCCCCAAAAGAACTGATGATGAATATTACGAGGAGGCTGCAGCACTGATAAAACAAGGGGGCTCTAAAGTATTCGACATGATCAAGGACGCAGACATAGCAAGGGTACTGAGAGAAGGGAGCATCTCTAGGAAGGCCTACGCGGAAAATTTTAGGTCCCCGAAAGACAATGCGGTAACGCAAAAAATGGGAATGGAGGGCCGGTTTCAACATTGGGCGGCCTCAATGGCCGGTGGCGCCTCGGGCAAGGTGGCTGGTGTGGATTCAAAGGCAATGTATAGTTGGTTCAAGACGCAAGGCATAGACCTCCTGAAGATAAAGAGTATGGAGGAGCTTGAAGGCATTGTCCAAGGCCCCGGCCGAAAAGGATTCTTACGAAAGGGTACCACAGAATTTGGCCTGCAGAAGCCCGGGGGGCATATGACTTCGAGAGCTTTGGCTCAGAGGGGCAAGACCAGTTACAACCAAAATGAGTGGACCGTAGATGGCACATATGGAGAGGTTAGCCTGAGCCGGATAGATGTTCAGAAGGCTCTCGCTAGAATATTCGGCTATGAAGCCAAGCAATCCCATAGCGTCTCGGGCCCGAATCTCGGTCCCACGAATAGCGGCTTAACTGGAACAGATAGAGAAGGAGGTATCTTCACACAATTTAGGAATCGAGGCGGCAGAGGCGGCATCTTGAGCAAGGCCCAGCTTCCGGGGAGTTGGGAAAGAGAAAAAGCCACCATGTCGATGCACCCACTCAATCAACTGACCGCGGACCAAGAGAGAATATTAAGAACAGAATTAATACCGAGAATTGTTGATGCCGCCAACGCTAAGGCCAAGGAGGGCAAGGGCGCGAAGGGGAGTGCAAAGATGACTGGACCGGAAGTTAAAGCTGCCGCAATGCAAGGAACATGGACGACCCGGGTCTCCCGGTCGGATCAGGATGGTAAGCGCAAAACTCCGGGAGTTGACCTTTACCAGTCTTTGACCGATAAGGACTGGGAGCAATTAGCGGCGCAGCTTAACGCGTACGAAGGTGATATCGATACAAGATCGGACGAATTAGAAAAACTTCTCGAAGCGAGAAATAAATGGTTCAAGGATAATAATGGCGACATTAGAAAGGCCAACGAGAAAATGCAGGCTCAGACTGGATTCGGTCAGCTGTTCGATTTCAACATCGGTACGTTGAATATGAAAAACAACTACGGTAAGAATTTCGCCAAAGAAACTTCCAAGGTCTCAAAATATAATAAAACACTAAAACCGGGCCAAGTCAAACTGTTGACTCCGACGGACATAATGTACGGAAACTTTGATTTCGGTGAAGACGAAAACCGTTCAGACAGCAGAACCTATCGGCCTTGGAAAAGTCAAATGGCTGTAGGCGGGACCAGAAACAACCTGCGAAACCAATTGAATACGAGGCGTAGGGATAAACAAACTGGGGCTCATTATACAGAGTTAGATCAAATGAGAAGAATCCGTCTTCGGAGCCAGAGAAACCTTATTAATTATTCTCAAAGAGCACATACGGGATTAGATTTCGATGATCAAACTTATTTAGGCAAGCAACAAAAGAGGTGGGGTGTGTCAGATAAAACCAGAGGCTTTCAAGCTAAAGGCGGTATGGCTTTGGAAAAAGATATCTTTAAAGATTTTGAAGGGGTAAAGTATGCAGACGTAGATGCTCTAAAAAGAAACAAAGATAAGGTAGATGCAGAGTTGAAAATTCTTGGTCAACTTAAAAAGGAGACTAAAGATATGGAAGGACCTGCTGGCGCAGACGCTGGCGTATGGGCATTTTCAGATGAAATTCAAAAACAAGTTATAGCTCGATTTGGAGAATCAGCTATGGATTGGGACGCGGATAAATTAAATAGTCAATTAAATATAGCCGAAAAAGACTTGGGAGTTTTTAAACACTCCTTGACCAGAATGACGGACTTTAGTGAGCAAAGAGCCAACATGGCTAAAAGAGTAGAAGAGCTACGAAACCTTGCCATGCTAGAACAAAAAGGCCAAGACGTCGATGCCCGACGTACGGCTATTCTGGAGGACTGGGCCAATAATAAGAGGGCGGACCTTGCGACAAAGATTAATGATCTGAATAGAGAAATCGATTTACAAAAGCTGGATCCGACTATGTACGAAGACGAAAGAGTGGCCAAGATGCGGACGAGAACCAAGGCTCTTCAAAGAAAGAAGGATGGCTCTTATTCGATGAAGAACACGTTTGCTGACATTGCTCAAAGCTGGAAATACAGTGCTGATATGATGGAAAGAGATGCGGAAGACGCCTTGTTTAACGTCTCTCAGCAATTCCGGTCAGAAGTATCCACCGCATTTGGAGCATTGATCGACGGGACGAAGGACGCAAGAGAAGCCTTCGGTGACCTGTTCGAAGGCATCGGCAAAATGGTGCAGAAACAATTAATTGAGATGGCCGTAAACCGGTTCATCTTTAATCCCCTTTCAAATATGTTCGGTGGTGCTAAAGGAGGAATCGTAGGCAACGACGGTATCCAGCGCTTCGGCTTTGGTGGCTCTGTCGGCGCGTTTGGTGGCATGGCCGCAATCGCAAGTCAAACAGGTATTTTTGGAGCCATGGGCCAGAAGGCCGCGGCTCAGAAGGGTAAGAAAAGAGCACTGATGGGCGGGATGGTCGTGGGCGGTAGCGGCGTAAAAGATGACGTGCCCGCTCTACTTCAAAAGGGAGAGTACGTAATAAGAAAATCTTCGGTTAGAAAATACGGCTTAGGATTTTTAAATTCCGTAAATGCTGAAGGAAAAGACCCATCTACCCTTGCTGATGGTGGATTTCCTACGGGCGATCCATCTAGGGATCCACAGTCGCAAATGGATTCTTTGACAGAGTATCAGGCCGGTAACACGGGTCAGATGGCTCGATTTAATTTGAGAAACGCTTTTATTTATGATAGTGATAAACCCACTCTTGGGGGAAGCCATTATGCCATCGACCCAAGATTAACTAGGCAGGCCTTGATGGATGAAGATAATCCTCGTAACCAAATTAGAGCAGATAAAGTTGCGAGCCTTTTAGATTACCAGATCGAAAGAGCTCGGGAACTACAGGCGTGGAAGGATGAGGTAGACGAATTCAATAGAATGAAAAAGAAGAAAATGAGAAATACCCTCTTGATGGCGCTGGGTATGACCGCGCTGGGAACAATGTTCCCGGGTAATCAGCCCGCTCCGTTTGGAACAAGCGGTAATAGATTTGGAAGGGGAATGTCTAATTTCTTTAGTGGCCGAGGAGGAGCAGGGGTCGGGCGGCCAATAGGGGGCATCCCGGGCGGCGGTGGAAACCAAGGTGGGATGCCCGGTCTCGATGCGCAGGGGGGTTACAAAAGTCGCGACAACGTCCCCTCCTTGTTGATGGGTGGAGAATATGTCGTAAGGCCAGATGCGGTTAGAAATTATGGAGTAGACTTTTTTCACGCTCTTAATACTGGACGGTTAAAGAAGTATGCCGACGGCGGCTACGTAGACGCTAAAGGCACGCCAGCGCCGGGGGCGTCTCCTCTGGACAGGGCATCAGAGGGCTCGACGAACAATGTTAGCATTACGGTTAATATTGATCAAAAGGGAGGGATCACTACCTCTTCAAACGGGATGGATAGAGAAGACGGAAGAAACCTCGCCGCCATTATTAAGAACGAGGTCGTAAATACTCTAGTTAATCAAAAACGTCAGGGTGGAATCTTATACGACGGAAATATTTCAGGGACCTAAGTTCTCTTCGGAACTTAACTTGTCTTCAATATCTTTAATTCTTTGGTCAAGTATAGCCATTGCTTCGTTATATACTAAATAACTAGAATTTAATTTTGAATGTATTAAAGGTAAATCAAAATTAGGAGTAAAGTCTTTTACGATTTCATATCCAGCGCTAAACTTACTGTCCCCTACGTAATTTATGTTCAGCGTAAGCTCCCATTTTTCTGTTTTAATTTCTCCGGCTTGTATTCTGGGCGGAAGAGAGTGGTCTAAATGAATTATAGTATGATCGCTATTTAAATCTACCGAAACAATTCCCCTATCTTCAATGGGAGAGACGTCTGCCGGTCCGCAAGTTAAAGATAGTGACGCTCCTTCTCCTGACCCCGATGTCGCATTGCAGGAATTTTCTGGCGAGACGTTATAAGCCCCCGGGTTTGTTAGCTCTGCCTCTAAAATTTTTCCATCGCTATCTACTTCTGAAACTGTGACTTGCGCAGGAACGTCGAGCTCATCAATAGAGTTATATTTATATACTCCGCCCTCCGGGCTTAAAATATCTCCGACTTCGTATCCCGACCCTCCATTATTTATATTTGCCGCTTTAACTTCATATTCGTCATAAGAGAAAGAGATTTCGTCATCTGCAGCGAGCATCGCTCCAGCGTTTTCGTTTATTTTAAGTTGCGTATTATTTAATATAGTAACTGACTTTTTATATAAAAATTTCCTTTTAGTAAGAACTTTATAGAAAACGTCATCCCTTTCAAAAGTTATGAAGCTGTTGTCTCTTATAGCTCCCCAGTCAGCCTTAGAGCAGGCGATAACTTTATTCGTTCCTTGCGCAACCGAGGCTGTATATCCATATTTTTTTCTTATCATTATTGGTGGCATAGTAAATCCTTATTTTAAATTAAACAAATCATTTTCCGGAGCTCCCGTAACAGCCATCGCAGTATTACCGCTTAAGGGTTTAGCGAAACTAACTGACGGAGCAGATTTGTATCCTGAACCGAATCGAGCTATTTCTACGCCTGTTACGCTTCCGTTTTCTATTATTGCTTTTGCTTGCATTGATATCCCCAAGACGTTTTCTTGGTCTGGCTCACTTATGGTGATTTCTGGGGGCTCAGTATATCCTGATCCACCATTTATTATAACAATATCATATACATTATTAAAAGCATTAAATCTAGTTATTTCTTCTGTGTCATATTTATTCAGGAAATCAGGTAGTAAATCGGGCAAATCCCTCAGGTGCTTTTTAATTCTAGTTATCTTTTCCACGCACTCTTCGCAGTCTTTCTTCTCCATGCTCCTCATAAACTGCATGTCTAAAGCCTTAAACAGTAAACCTCTTTGTCGACGGAATTCGTCTATCTTAAAGTCAATTGCTATTGATTTATCATCTAAAGTCTTAGTCTCTTCTTCGTAATAATATTGAAACTCTTCAATATCGTATAAAGTATTTGGGAAATATAATACGCTTTTAACTTCGTTTGGATCGACTCCTTCAGAATTAATGACATAACTATAAATATCTAAATAGGACTTCCCTTCAGGGACGGAATAGGTGAATCTAGACTCGTCCTTCATTATTATTAATAATATTTGTTTGGGTGTTCTATTTTGCATTATAAGTATTCATTCCATTTTAACTCTCCATCGTGATCCGGGTCCGTGACGTATGGATTAATTGAGTATACTGCCTCATGTAGTTCCGTATCTTGCGTATATCCTATGGGCACTCTTGCCATTTGACTACCTATGCTGTAGTCATTTGTTGTCGTCACCCCGAAGAACCCTTCATTTAAGTAGCTATCGTCAATCATTCTGCCTAGATGTACATCAAAGAATTTTTGGCTTTTCGCTAACCCGCCGAATCCCGCTCCAAATCCAGCTGGATGATGGTTCCATACTCCGGGGATATTTTCGAAAAGGTCTCCTTTATTCAACCAAGATTGCACCGAAGAGGGAAAGACGTCTGTTCCGTCTTTAGCAAATAATATGTCTTTTGATAAATCTATTTGTTGTTCTCCCGCCTTGCTGTGTGAGCCTTGCCAAGACTCATATTCACCGTTCCAAGCGTTCATTCCTATAACGCCGTAAGATGCAAGCCCGCCCTCGTCTGCCGGTTGAGGCAAGTTGTTTTCATCAAAGTATACTCTAAACCTTCTAAAACCTCTTAACGGTCTAGACTTGTTAGCTATAACTTTGCCCCTTTCATTATACGAGGGGATTTTGTCTAGCCCTTCATTCGTCGCACCCGGCACGTGCATGTCGTAATCTGGTGCTATACCCGCTCTCGAAAGCTCGGTGGGTAAATAAGCCACGCTGTCTCCCAAGAAGTGTCTGGTCGCGCCCGTAACCATATAAAATGGTAATCCCTCATAATATGTCGTACCTCCCCAGAATCTTAACCTATAAGGATCATCAATGGTGTTTGCTATAATTTGAAAACTTGAAGAAAGAGATCCTTGCCTAAAGTTACATTTCGTAAAGCTTTCGGGGTGGGCGGGGTAGTATACATTATATGTAATACCGTCCTCAACTACCCCTGTCAAAAGGTCTATTGATTTACATGAATATTCGAAAAAGCCTTTATAATCATAAACCGTTTCTACGTCTTTCTGAGATAAGACTTTAACGTGCGATATTCCTTGCCCTTCCCAGTGGCCATTTATATTTAGCCTTATCCAATACTTAAAGGCAGACTGATTGGCGCTATAATATTTTGTGGGCAAGAGCCTTACGGAAAAGGTATCAGAGGAATCTGTTGCTCCTCCGAAATCAGGATTACCCACGTACTTTCCGCAGCTTCCCGTAGTAAAACAATAATTTTCTTTTATTATTTCGCCCGCTGTTCCGGTTGTGTCCCTTCCAAAAGCTAGATACAGGCCTTCTGTAGCGTAAATTGAACTGGATCTTGTTAGGACTCCTTGGTCCCAAGTCGAATTTAAAGCATTGTTTTTTATTTCCCTATCGAAACTATCATAAAATTTAACTCCCATGTGGTAGGGGGGAGCATATGATCCTGTCATTCCCGTGGGTTTGAATACTATCTCTGAATTATATGTGCCGTACGTTGTTCCCGCGGGCGCTTCGAAATTGGTTTCGGTTATTTCAAACTCTGGTTTTTTAAACTCTTCTTGACTGCCAAATGTTATATGACTTCTTTGTCCAATCGTCTTGGGGCTTCCGTTACTATTAAAGTCTGCTCCAGAAAATGGATGTTTAGAAATATAAGCGTATCCCCCGGCTAAATCAGGAATGGTATTTGATAAAACATTTAAATGGACATACCCATCTCCATCTATATACTGCTCTGTCCATGTTTTGTCCGTTCCGAGTTGTAAACCCACGTTAACGCCGTTTCTTCGTCTGGGCGTTAGATAATATCCTACCGGTTTGGGGTTTAAGACTTCTACAATGTCCCAGCCGAAGTTTGTTCCTTGATTTACCCCGGAAGAAGTTATTCCGTTTTCGTCTATTGCTTGGACTACCAAGTCGTAGTGTCTTTTCGGGCCGTTATTGTTTGGCATCGACATGTTCCTGTCAAATGAGAAATTAAATTCGGTAAACGCTGTAATATAATCCGCGAGCTCTGTTGAGGGCATGGCGCTTGTCGAAGATGTTGGGTCATGGATACTTACTCGGTAGTCTATCGGTAAAGAAAATTCGTCGTCATTTAAAAATGAAGCTTCCCATTGGACCACGGCGTCTTTATCGTCTGTATAAAGATATCTTTCTTTCGTTGGTATAGCTTCAGGCAAATTCTGTAGAGCATAATTTGTTTGTAGCCTCAATGAGTGTATTTTAATATCTTTTACCGGGTAGTGGTTAAACACGTATATACCATTAAGATCTTCCGGGGTTTCTACGACTCCGTCTTGGCCGTCTACAAAAGAGCTAGACAAAACAGATATACTATTTATAGCAAAAACTCTAACAAAATATCTTTGCTCGTTGCGTCCCGGGATATAGTAACTTATCGGGTCTTCGCTTTCTCCTTGATCAGATAAGTATATAGTTTCATGCAACCATTCATTAATGGGTACCGTGCCCCCTTCCTTTTTCATGTCTTTGTTGGGGTCCCAATCGGTCTTGGGTTTCACATAAATTCTATAGCCCACCGTCGTCCCTGTGTCGCAAGCTGACCCGCCTCCCGCGCAAGGTTCAACTGTTATTTGAATTCGCTTCGTGAACCCGTGCGGGCTATCAGGGTGATCTTTAAGCGCTAAGCTACATGAGCTCGCGGGATTTGGCGGAGCAGTTATTCCTTGGGGAGTCTTAAGATATGAATAAAACACGCCAGATTCGATGTAGGAATATTTCCCCGTGCTATGGACTATGGCCTCTATTCCGTACGATAAATCGTCGTTTTCTTTTGTGGAGGTAACATTATATAAGTTAGTAGTTTGATCATTTACTTCTGTAACACTCCAAGTGGCCTTATCTACTATGTCTGTAACAGAATTGTCTATAAACATATCTCCGGTCCATGAGATTTTTGATCCGGTAATTGTGCTGTCTTCTCCCAGAACAACTGTTGAAGCCGTAACGTCATTTATGCCTGTCGTAAAATTAAAGGTCTGAATTTGAGACCTTCTAAAATCTGAGATATATGATTGACTGTCTATGTCGACAATTGACGTATCATAAAAATAAGTAGGAGTAGTTAATGTCAATTCATACTCTGTATCTTTTTTGAAATTTATTCCTTGATCTAAAACAATGCTTCTGGCCTCTGCCCTTGTCGCTCTTCCGCCATATTTTTTTTCTGACCTGTTCGAGTCTGTGACTTTGACTATGTCTCCGGGCCTTAAGAGCATGGCTTCTGGCCCCGCAGTGAAGGTTATTGTCTCGGTTTGTTCTAGCTCTGTAGAGAGCATCCATCTCCCTAGTCTTCGAGCTTGGGTTCGGCTGGTGCAGGCGAAAGCTGTGATCTCTTTTTCTACAACACCATATTTTCTTATACCCTCTGTGTGCTCTACATATTCGATTGCGGGTTTATAAAAATTATCTTTATCGTTGTATCTCACCAAGCAGACTGTGGGTATTGTCTTTTTGGCCGTGGAAGAATAAGTGAAGTTTCCTTCGGCGACGCTAGAATTGTTAAATTGCGCTACCTCTTTTCTCGGCTTGTCGCATACAGCGTGGACGCTTCCAAACCCATAATATAAAATAGACCTAAATACACTAGCAAAATCTTGAAGGACTTTGACTGCGTCTTCTTTCGTGTTAATTAAAGTATTACAGGTAAACCTAGGCTCAAACCCCTCTTCTCCGTCTGAAACTAGAGTGTCACAAAACCGTCCGATTTCGTATAGAGTCCACTTATCTACTTCTACGTCACCTAGGTGCTTACCTATTCCGTACCTTTTATTTGTTAACAAATCATAAAAAATCCAAGCTGGATTATCGGTCCATTTTTTTTCATCTGCAAAGTCTCCTTCCCACGGGGACTCGTTATAATTTCTTAATATAGGGTCATACCCTCCGGGCCCGCCCGGGACTTTAACCTTTAAAAGCCTTACGTCATAAGCTCTAGTGGGTATCTGAGAAAAGTACTCGGCGTTAAAACTCATGGCTGCTAGGGCCGCGTTTGGATAACCCAAGACGCTTTCGTATACCTCTGTTATTGAATCTATATAGGTTTGATTAGATATATGAGACTCTATGGAGTCTAGAGTAACTCTAGTAATTTCAATTTCCCAGCCCGCTAAAAATTCAGTCTTCAGTTTATCCTGTACTTCTATAATATATGGATGAAGGTAGGGGCTCGTTACTTTTCCTTTAATATGAGAAACAAAAGGCTTACTGCCCTGTCTGCCATACCACCCCCTCGAGGTGTTTAAATCTAAATTCCCTAATTTGTCTTTATAAATAGGGCGGTATCTGTATTTAAAAGTAAGCTGACTGCCTCGCACTTGACCTATATCATCCATGGGCCATCTTTGAGTTACTTTCATTACTCCGCCCCCCATGTCCTCCTCATCTTCGATTATTACTTTCGTGTAAGTTAGGGCGCTTATTTTAATATTTACTTTTATTTTATCTATATCTCTGTTTAATAATCTATAAACTTTAGAGTGGTAGTGGAAAACTTCATCAGAAGCTGCGGGAATTTCTCCTAGAAGGTCTGTGTCGGAAGCAACGTCTGGACCCCTTAGCCTTTCATTTATGACCCTAGTTTTTTCTAAACCTAAGTCTTCTCCTATGAATAAAAAATCATCATCAACCGAGACTCCTGCCGGGGTGCCGTTCGTGATTGCTATTTCAGCCTGTTGAAAATTGTATTGATTGTTAACGTTAACGATGGGAGTATCATTGAGATAAATTGACCTTAAAAAGCATTCTGGATTAGCGGTTGTAAAGGGTTTTATTTCTCCTCCATTCCATCCTATCTGTCCTTCATAGGCGTCATCATCGTCCGGAACAAACTCGCCGCTAACTATTCCTTCGATTTCTCCTTCGCTAATTAAATCAAGACATTTTACTATGCTCCTCGTAGTAAGCCAGCCTGTGGTTCCTGCATATTTGTGTCCGGGTGGAAAAACGGTGTCTCCCGACATTATCCCAAACCCCGAGGGTGTATCAAAAAGTTGAATTTGTTCGCTTCCAAAAAGCTCGGCCGCTTCCGTATTTACGACGCTTGTGTCGATCCCATAATATTGAGTGTCGCCCTCCGATCTTGAAGTATTCTTAACAACTGCCATATTACCTTCTTCTTCCTGCCTCTCTGACTAAAACTTTTCTTACGTCATAAGAGTTCATTATTACTTGGCTACCCACAATCATTCTCCCGTATCCAATTGGAACAGGCCCTCCTTCGTTCATAACGTTCACCGCTCCATTATACAGATAAGAGTTCGCTAGCATCGATGGGTCCGAACTAGGGTTAAGTATTTGTCTTTGCTCGGGCATCTTGGGGGGCTTAGCAAGCATTGTGGATATTCCCGTAGCTAACATCATTATTGCCGTTAGCATTCCCATGTTTGTTTGTGCAAATCCCATTCCTCCCAGCCCCAATATGATTCCAAGGAAACCCAGACTTTTTCCTTCTAAAATGGGAACGATATCTATTTCTGTTATGTCTTTTCTGTTTATCGTTAGCTCGTTATTTTTAAAATCTTTACTGGGCGCTATTTCTTCTCCGTTAATCAAGACGCTATATTCTGCATATGCGTTTTCCCTCTTGGAAAAAAATCTTTTGATTCCCTCTCCGGATTGAATATTTATTGCATGAAGAGCCTCTCCTACGCTAGAGACATTTACCTTCCACTCCTTCTCTCCAACGGATTCAGCTAGTTTTCCATGTAACGTTACTTTAGCCATAATCAGGGAATGTATTCAAATAGTTTATGTTCTTTTGTACTGTACATTAGTAATGGTAATTTGTGCCCTTGGCTATTTTTTTTATCCATTTCGGAAAACCCTCCTTTGCTATCATCCGTATGAGAATGATAATAAGCTTTAACACCCCCTTGGCGGCTTGCCTTTAAATAATCTCTTGCGCTAATTTGAAAATTGTTTTGTCTGTCTCTAGCGACATTTTCACATTTTATTAATTGATGTTTACCGTTAACTAAAGAAATTATTCCGCAGCATTCATTAGGGAACGTCTCTAATGAGTGTCGTTTAATATTTTTTTTAATTTTCTTTGATAATTTATTAATCATCGTGTTACCGTTTTGCTGTTTGTTCCGGGGAACCCTCCAAAGTTCAGAAACTTATTTGTAGCTTCTCTATTCGAAGGGCTACTACAATCCGTTCCTGTCTTACAGTTTTTTGCCGCGCCACCTGTTCCCCACCTTAACTTGCAGGAACTTAATGATTTATCGCACCTGTCTGCCACCCAATAAAGTGAATGAGGGGGACTAATTCCTTTGTGGGGATGATTTTTTAAAGCTACATAATAATATCTTATCCCGTCTTTCAATACGAACGCTACAGTTCCTACGTTATACTTTATTTGAGAATCATATTCCGCGACGCTTGAGGCCGTAACGGTAGTCGGGTCATATAAAGACTGTTTATTTGCTCCAGTTATTAACGTAGAGAGCAAGTCATCATTATCATCTGCTATGGGAGGGGCAAAATCTGGTAGGTGGCCCGTCGCTCCAAAGGCCTCTTTCTGTTCTTTGGCGTGAGTGTTATCTGTTGCTTTAAATTCGTAACAACAGCCTTCCCCTCTATATTGCCAAGGGCACCTATTCGATAAGCATGTTCTTGAAGGGATTTTGTAGTTTTGTAAGTCGACAACAGAGGCTAACTCTAATTGTATTCCGTCTTTATCTTCTGATACTTTTCTTTCTACATAATATACTTCTTTAGGAAATTCGGGATTGTTTCCTAGGCCCGATGTAAATTCGCCGACGCCCTCGAAATTATTTGTCGCGTCTAAAAATTTATAAAAGGTTCTTATCCTCGTGACCTTGGCCCCTATCATGTTATCTAATTCTAGGATCGCTCTTTTTAGTGAATAAAAATATTCGTTTTTGACACTCTCGCTTGTTCCCGCCTCTTCTCTTATCCCGGTAAAAGAGGTAAAGGTCAGTGTCGGCCTAGGAATCGTTCCACTCGAACTCACTTCGAATCCGTCTGTGATGATAGGCGTCGGGTGATATGTTTCTCCTCTAAAGTATATTTTTCTTTGTCCTATCGCTTCCATGTTATGAAATCTAAGAACATGCGGCTCTAAGTTTCCACTTACTCCGAGGTTTAAGTTCGACTTTATATGTGAGAGGTCTATTTCATATAATGATATAATAGATGACGCTTCTAAAGCAGAAATCTCTTTCGAAATTTCTTTTATGGTACTTCTCGCTGTTGATGGATTTACTTTTCCTGCCATATATATTATGATACCTCTCCGAGCTTACATTGTATTGAATAATTATCGTCAAAAATAAAATTACTATTAAACTCTTTGCAGACAAATCTTTTAATCATCGAATAGGGAGCGGGAACTTTAAAATAAAACGCCCCAAATCCTTCTCTAGAATGTAGAAAGTGCAATATCGCTGTCGCTTCTGCCTGCGTTCGGTTTTCAAAGGACAACTGAATATTTAATAGATCATTGTTGATTCCATCTTTTATGCGCTGCTCGTACCCATCACCGAATTGAATGGACTTAACTCTTGGAGTATGCGAAACCTGTATGTTATAAGAAGGCGTCCAGAAAAAATACGACTCTGCAGTAGCTGTTCCTCCTACTGTCACGTTTGTATAACCGTTCCAATATGCTGAGCCCACCGCTGGAATTTCAGTGGAAGTGTTCGCGTCTAAATCCTGAAGGGCGTACCAAAATTTACCGTCCGAAGTCTTAACGATAGAGTTTTTCGGGTATGTTGCGGTCCCGCTATCGTCCCAAGAGGCTATATTATAAATTGATCCCATATTCCTTGTACCTTTCTATCTTATTTACACTATAATAGTGTAAATTATTTAGAGAACAATAATTTAAAATGGATATTTATACACAAAAAGACATTAGGGTAAGGA
>Ga0208790_1000215_pt1 | contig 30547 bp, 17 predicted proteins | sample 10_taG_FD_184083 | JGI IMG/M metagenome (GOLD analysis project Ga0208790, IMG submission 184083) | Marine viral communities from the Subarctic Pacific Ocean - 10_ETSP_OMZ_AT15264 metaG (SPAdes) (version 2) | ecosystem: Environmental > Aquatic > Marine > Oceanic | place: Pacific Ocean | collected... | reverse complement strand
AGAGTGTTTGATGATGAGATTAACAATATAGTTGATCACTATAAACGCAATTTTAAATGGTAAAGGAGATTAATATGCATTTATCAAATCAAGCTCTAGGAGCAATTATGATGGCTCTACAGGAGTCATTATTACACCAACTCGATATCGTACCCATTCTTCAGGGATTCGATATTGAAGATACAGAAGAAGGATTAATAGTGAAAAATCCACCAACTGTTAGGATTCCAGACGATATGGCAGCAACTGCAGAACAAGAGACAATTGAACCAGATGCCTCGTTATAAGTATCAATGCGAAAGCTGCGATAAGGTAGTTATAGTCTTACATAGCATCAATGATGACTATGCAACCCCATGTGTTTTTTGTGGAATTGAAGGTTCGATGAAGAAACTTTTATCTACACCGATGTACATGGTAGAAGATTCTACTGCCGATGATGCTGTTGGTGATATAACTAAAGAATATATCGAAGCTAACAGGGAAATTTTAAAACAACAAAAAGAAGAAGCGAAAGAGTTTACACATGAACCGACTTGAAATAATTTTATACTTGGTATTAACAATATCTGTTTTCTTTAATGTAGCCCTTATAATATATACGAGGGGCGCCATTATACGTTTATTGTCAATATCGGAAGAGTTAGGAGATTTTCAGCAAATGGTAAATGCTTTCGCTAAACACCTGAAAGCGGTGTACGAGTTAGATATGTTTTATGGAGATGAAACGTTACAGGGATTACTTGATCACGCTGTGTCGTTTAATGAACAGCTTGATACATTCGAATATATCTACTCCTTAACAGAAGAGGAAACCCAATCGAATGATAATAAAACTAGAGAAACCGAAGAAGAGGAAGAGAGCGAAGAAGAAGAAGAATTATTACTTCACCATTGATCACGAAAACGCAATAGTCAGATATTCAAACACAGATTGCATTAAAGAGCGAACGGAACTTTACGTGAAGCTTATTGAGCCGGCGCTAAGTGAGATGGTTGATAAAATAGTTTTTACGTATAAATTCACGAACTTGCCTAATATCGATTATTTAAGAGATGAATGTAAAATATGGCTTGTGACGATTTTAGATAAGTTTGATCCCACAAAGGGATCTGCTGCTTTCTCGTATTTTAGTGTGATTACTAAGAACTGGTTTATTCACAAAGTTAAAAGACAGCAAAAGCGAAACTATAGAGAGATAGATTATGATAATCTCTCTAAAGTGCATGAAGAACAGTTTTTATCAACAAATGAATCTTATCTTACTCATCGTGAAGAAGATGAGTTTTGGAAATCATTCTATGGCGAACTTAAGTCTTGGGATGTTTCGCAGATGAAAGAAAATGATTTAAAGGTATATCAAGCAATTAATATTCTTTTCGAATCAAAAGATGATATTGAAATTTTTAACAAGAAAGCTATTTATTTATACCTACGAGAGATTACCGGATTGAACACTAAACAGATAGTTAATTCACTAAAGAAGTTTAGAAAGAAATACGGTACTTTCCGAAGTGATTGGGAGAATCACGGTACATGAGTAAGCAAGATTTAGAAGTTCTTATTGACGAAGCACTCGATAATATTCGCAACGATAGAAAAGTAGCAAGAGAATTTCTAAATGAAATCGCAAATCAGATAGCGTCTGATGCAGAGCAGAACAAATATCTTAGTCCTGTGGCGGCAAAGCATATTGAAACAATGCAGCGTTCCAACGAACAGCTAGTAAAGATTATTAGTTTGAGACAAAAAACTCACACACAAACAATAGAGTTCTCAGATGAAGATAAAAATAGTCTCTTTGATATGATACAAGGGGAGACATAATATGAAAAAGAGTCGTAATCTAGATGATATAACAGGAATAGACGCCTTCGCCTGTTCAGTTAGGCAAGGTGTTTCTGCTGATTATGATGCTTTCAAGCCACCATTTAAGGCAGTTGTGATAAAGGAACCCTTCCGGTTACCTGCAGGTAATATATTTTCCGATGTGCCTGTTGTTAGAAATATATTTGCATTCTTCGGAGGCGGAAAACAACCCCAAGCTTTCTATGGAAGATTACAAGGAGATCCATCTTTACATGATTGGTTGGATGATCCATGTGATCCGGCATTTACAGGCACTCCTGTTCAGACTATGGCTCTTATTTCCAATCATACGCTTTTTACAGATACCGAAGAGAATCCCGCCGACGATCTCAAGATAGGCGATGTTGTGGAAGTAAACTTGACAAAGAATTATGATGGGACATATGATATTCGGGGGGGTGAGTATGTGAGAAAGATAACCCCGACCAGAGGCCAGAAACCCGCCCCGAAATGCGCGAACATTGCTGAGCTTGATTTCGCTGAAACTAGCCCTGTCACATATGGGAACAACGAATATCCTGCACTCTTCCATAGATATCCAAAGAGTTTCAGTGCTTTAGATGCATCTGTTCTTTCTGATTTTGAAGCTTTTTTTGCTGCATTGGAAGCCGCAAATTACAAACCAGTGATAACTTCTGTTCGAAGAAGTGTGAAACATCAATGGTGTTTACATTTTCCCGGAAGATGTTTTGATCCAGATATATCCACCCCTTATAACCCAGTTGTAAAAACTCCAGATCCTCCTTGCAATTCTAAACATCAATATGGATTTGCGATAGACATGAACGCTACGTCTCCTAGTGGGCAAGGCATTAATAGTAAGTCGATAGATGCGCTTTGGGCGCCAATTGTAAAGATTGCTAAAAAACATAATCTTACATGGGCAGGCGCGCCAGATAGAGTACATTTTTCTCATAAAACAGGTAAATCCGCCATTGTTAAATTAAAACAAAAATGCAGAGGTTTTTTTTATGACACGTATGGTAGTGATTTTAAGTCATGGCCATCTTCTTTTGATGATGAACTATCATATACTAGCGGTGAAACTCCAACATCTTCTGAAACAGATATTAGTTCCATGACGGAAGAAGAAAGAATGGGTGAATCTGAACAATCACCAGAACTCGATCAAGTATCTGAAACAGATATTACCGACACGGATATGGAAGAGTTATATGCATCGTATTCTGAATAGGAAATAAAAATGGCAACCGATAAACCAATATACACAAAAGAATCATTCGCCTCTGGGACTCGCACCGAAGGCTTCGATGATCCATGGAACCTCCAAGAGTCTGAAGTGCAGCCAATGGTTGAAGAAATGATGGAGTCAAATGCACGCATCAATTATGTCCCTGATAACAGTGGACTATACGGTACCGATGTTCCAGAAAAGCGAGTTATTTATAAACGTGCTATAAATGAAAGGGTAATAAGAAAGAAAAATGCATGGATAACTCTTGGTACCGACAAACCTGGAGATATTACAGACGGTTTAGGTAGAGCCGGCGCTCAAGGTGCTAATAGGATTGATATCGTTGTCGGCAGACTCGCCTCTGTTAATGAAGGAAAAGGCCCCAGAAACCGCATACGAACAGGAAATAATTTTATTGCTGATGCTGCGAGGATATATATATGTGAATCTACAAATATCGATGAACATTTTGGAATTGTTGATGGTAGAGTTCCAGCAACAACCACAGATGGCCATTCTGGGATAGCTGTAAAAGCAGATATCGTGAGAGTGATAGGAAGAGAGGGAATAAAGATAGTAACAGGACAAGCTAAAGGTACTAGTGAGACTAATTCTCACGGAGGAAAATTATACGCCGCCCCACCAATTGAGTTAATAGCGGGAAACTCTAACGAACCGTTGGAGTATCTTAACCCTAACACCGGACAAAAAGAACTGGTTAGATATTTACAACCAGTAGCCCTAGGGGATAATACTAGAGATTGTATTGTAGAATTAAGTGCAATGATTGATAATATTTGGGCAGCATTGGATAATTTTTTGAAAACACAGATGGTATATAATAGCTTAATTGCAGCCGCAGCAGGTCCAACTGCAGCAGTGCCAGGGTTGGCTATGTGGGCTTCAGTTTCTGCTAAAGGATCGGCAGACGTTTTAGGGAATATCGCTAAGTCAATGAGTCCTTTATGGAATACTAGAGTTTCAAAGTTAATGTGGGAACAGTATTATTTAATGCCTTATGGATATAAGAATATCTGTAGTAGACATGTGTTTGCAACATAGTTGTAGTTGGAGTTAAGATGTCAGAATCACAATTTTTAAAATATCAAGATAAAGATGGAAACGGCTTAGTCGATGCATGTGATGATGTTGTTTCTATTCCTCCAGCAAAAGTATGTCCTGATTGCACAAAAGATCCGGCAGCAATGGTTCCAAAATGGAATGCTGCACCTTTTGAGCCGTTTTTAAATAAACAAATTTGTGAATTTCAAATTCCAATAATAACCAAATATACAACCACTATTGACGAGTCTCACCTAGAATTAGCAAGTTTAAAGAAACTATCAGAAAATAAAGCAAAAAAAGCATTAATTGAAAGATTCGATGAATATGTTGATGAAGCGATAGAAGTGTTGTTGGATTTTCATAACAAAGATGACTCTGAGAAGTCTATTTCTGCGATTAAAGAAGTTATTGATTATACTGAATATCATTTAGATGTGCGGCATAAATCTAGGTTAATGTTACTTTATTCTGTGCCTCATGATGATTTGGTTGCTTTAGATGATGCCGTTGATGAAACTGACGAAGATGACGATGAGGGAGATATAAAAGTAACCTATGAACCCTCAAGTTTAGAATTGCAATTGATTCGAGTACGAAAAGGTTTGGGATTATATAGCAGATATCAGAAGGCATATATGGCACTTGAAGACGGACAGTTATATTTCTTAGATTCTGGAGTTCCATTTAATTTAGCAGATTATGGCGATTTAGGTTTACGCAAAAGATCGATAATGGCTGATATTCTCCCGCAATTAGATGAATTTTTGAATAACAAAGGGTATAATATTCGTGGTGTTGGGAATTTATTTGGTGGCATCGGTTTAGATTCAGTGAATAAAATGGAATTTACATTCACTTCGGAATATAAATTAAAGAAATTGTTATTTTATACTACATTATGCGGTGAAAAACCGGTAATTTATATGAAAAAACTTAAGAGTTTGCAATCTAAATCTGCCTGGAAAGATCCGACAGCCATGGCATATTTTGCAAGATTAGATGACATGGAGAGAGATTTAACCGCTAGAGATCCTAAACCATGGCTAGAGTTCACGAGAGAACACACCTATCCAGGAATCTATTCTGATATTAATGCTGCTTATTCTAATGCTGATCCTGAGAATTCTATAGGCAGTTGTGTTGCTGATGCGTTAGAACGAGAAAGTAAACAACTTGGCCAAGATATCTTGGATGAAGTGTTTGGCATTGGTGACGCTATAGCTGCTAAGTTTCATAAACTTTGGTGCAATACAGATGAAGAAGAATATCTGGAAATGTTAAAAGATCTTGGTTTATCAGATGATCCAAGTCAATATAGTTATAATCCAGACACTAAAAAATGGGAAACAAGAGGTAAGAATATAAATATCTGGGCAGCAGCAAAAGAACAAGCATATAAAGAAATATCCGGCGAACAATCTCCTTGCGATTTGCTAAGTGTCACATTAGAACGTTTGAGTTCCCGTCAATCTGGTGATCAAAATATTCGTGAATTCTGGAATGGACTTGTTGATCAACTAAAAAAATGCGGCCTTAATGATTTGTTATTTAAAGCTATCGAGTGTTTAATGGGCGGTTTGTCGCTTGAAGAGGCATTAGCGGCAATATTAAAAAGCGCCCTGAGAGCTATGTCAATTGAATATTTTGGAGATTTATTTGTTGGACTACCAACAGAGAAGCAGCTTGAATTAAATGACTTAGTGCAGAAAAAACTACAATCAGGAGAGCTTTTTGATAAATCTTCAGAAGATTTTGCTTATGTAGAAGCTGCTGATAGTGATGTTGCTGATCAACCATTAGTAGGAAATCTAGAAGAGACTTGGTACCCGGCCGATAAATTAGCAGAATTAGAAGAAGAATCTTCCGCCACTGACACCCGCCGCACATTGGCAAAGAATTATGATTCATCAGGTAACGATGATGCAAAATCAAAATTAAACCCCAAGGTATTATTCGAGGCATATATCATAGCATTATTGGAGGTGTATGCTGACGATTATTTGAGCTTACTTGACGAAATGAATAAATTTCCAGGCGCCCAATTAGTCACCACTATTATTTCTATGTTTAGATGTCCCGGTCCACCAAGGCGAGATATTTTTGATTTTATTCATGATTTTGAGTTACCGTTTTGTCGAGGAAAACAAGAACTTGTTCTTCCAAAACTTCCTAATCCTGCTGAGATATCTCAAACTTTTGGGGATCTTTCGCAGCTTTTTTGGCAAAGAATTAAATTGATGATACAGCAAATTCTTATGAAGATTTTATTTCTCTTAATGACTAAAATTTGTGAATTAATTGGTCGCGCTATGTGTGCTGCTTTGGAGGCAACAGGAGCCGCTATAGCTGCTATACCCGCCGCCGCAACCGGCCGCTCAAATTTGATTGATGTATTTAAAGAATCAATTTGCGGAGAAGACGCCTCAGATGAACAAATTGAAGATACAATCGTTGACACCATGACGACATTAGGATTAGGCAGTGCAGCTTTGGCTGATTCTGAGCAGGTTTTGAGTTTCGCTGAAGACATTTCTTCTGCAACAACACGGACGGAGTTAATGAATGCGTTTTTAGGAAAACCTTCTGAAGAATTCTTAACAATCGTTGAAGTTATGGTAGGTGCAGAATATCCAGATTATGCCGATGCTTTAGGAAATAAAAATAAGATTGAAACACTTTTTGGGAATATGGGCAATTTGATGCCTGCAGATTTCAAACAACAAATGAAAGATTTTGTTAATCAATTACCTCCGATAGATATGATGCCAGCAAATCCATCGCTCTGTGCTACCCCTGAACAGATTGAACAATTCTGTGAATTAAGGATTGAAATATTAAAAGGCAGAGCAACCGAAGAACAGATTCGAGAGATGTGTGAAAATATTCAGAAGCAAAATTTAAGTGATTTAGAACAATTATCTACTGCGTTGCAAGATCCTAATTATATAGCAAACAATATGCCACCAGTTGTTTCTGCTCCTGGTTGTGATGATGGATTGTTGCCTTATGAGTCAGATTCAGCTATTGCTACTTCAACTTCTGTTTTAGGCGGTGAGTTAGAGTTGTTGAAAATGGAATTTTCAATTGATATGCTGGGAAATGGACCAGGTAAGAGTAATTGGGGATTCATAAACATGATTCTCAGTGATACTATGGGACGCCCATATACTAATCATATGAGGAAAGCGCACGGCTGGACCGGTAGAAGATATGTTGACTTTTATGTTGATTTAGGTCAAGATGATTATGCAATGGGCACCGACGACGACGGGCCCGTCACTGATGGAAACTCCGCCGGAATTTTTGCAAATGTATGGCGCCAAGAGGGTGCTTTTCCTCAAAGAGTAGCTGGTTGGTTGAGTGATTATCTAACAAACGAGAGCCTTGCTCCAACATTCGAATCAAGCAATGATGCTCAAGCAGATGAAGTTATATCAAAAGATTTTGATGATTTTGGTATTTCAAGCTTCAAAGGAAGCCCTCAGAATTTATTAATGCTCCCAGATTTAGGATACAACGTTGAAATAGATCCAGACATAGAGGATGAGCAAGTAGATTTCACCATTAAAGCCCGTAAAGCAGCGCCAGATATGACATTATCTTTTGAGGATAATGCCGCTGGGGAAACAACCCACGCCGGAAGTGTTTATAATTATGGATTTGATATAGAAATGTATCTAGCAGACATTGAAGAATCAGGGAGTACATATGTCAATAGGCAAGGTGACGCTACAAGAATTAAAATAACTAACCGTTATAATGCAGCAGAAGCTTCATATGCAAATAGTGCATATGAAGACGCCGACGACACCGGTACCCCCCAGACAGATGAAGAATATATTGCGGTGAGAGAATTCGAGTTTTTAGCAGTCGATGATACATTGAGTGATGTGGAAATAGATTTAACAAATTATGTTGACTTTCTTTCCACATTTGAGGCTCAACAAGATTATATACCGCAAGTTGTCTTATTAAAAGAGATTTTGAATGAAGGTGGTGGAAGTTTTGAAAGTAACACGGTTAAAGCATTGCACGATGAATTTATGACGAATATAACAGCAGAATTCATAAGCACTCTTGCAGAAAATACTGACGCTTTTGATTATGGTGCGAAATTTGATGATTTAGCTACAACAGATATCGCATATGTTACTGAAGATGGTGAGTCATATTTTGATTCGGGTTATACGAATGATGATCAAGTCTTAGGCATTAGTCAGATGCAATATGATGAAGAGAACAACGATGGCCCACCTAATAGGGTTTTCTATTTAGATCCGTTGCAGTTTGGCGGTACGTATATGAATCCACCGATTTATATTTCCCCACTTACTGGATCTGGCTGGACGGGTATTGTGGATTTATTATTTCCAGAAATAAGTCCGTGTAAGCCATTTAGAACTGATTTGATTGATTTCGGAGATATCCAAGATAAAATAGATGAAGTGTATCCTAATATTCCAGAAGATGAAAGATTAATGTCTAGTGAAGAATGCGTGCTGGAGGTTCCATATAATAGAATTTTAGAAAGAGTATCCGCAGCCGGCTTGGAAGGGTTAATAACAGCCGCTATTAGAATTTATGTTAGTGTGCATTTTTTAAAATCGTTGGCTACTTTTACGACATTTTATCCAAAATTTCCACAAACGTATAGCAGTATATATGCTCAGTATATTGTTGAAGATATGGAGAAGAATTTTAAAGACGCCCAGAAAGCTGGTTGGGAATTTTTTAATCCCTTTAAAGATGAGGAATTTTGGTATGCTTTCTTGGAACAATCAGTGCAGGTGTACGCTAGAAGAGTAGATAGTGAGGATATAGAATTTCCTTCAAAATCTGCGATAGATGCGTGTGGCATTCTAAATGATATGCAGGATGATTATGATTATCCATATAGAGAAGATTTAAGAGAAGAAAAACAAGATAGAACTGTAAGTTTCTTTAAAACATTAAAGAACTATCGTTCTGAAAAAAACCTCCAAGCAGTACAAGAAACGGAAGAGTTGGCAAAATTAGTTCTCAAAGATTTAGTAATGGAACAATTAGAGTTTATGGGTGAGAAATTTGTTTCTAATCTTAAACAAATTGGGATGACTCCTCCGATATTTGATTTAGATTATTATTTGTTAACAAATCTTTCTCAAGGAACATTAGAATTAGATTTAAATAAGGAAATTAAAGAAGAAGTAGACGTAGACGGCTGGCCAACAGAAGAAGAGAGTGAATTATATACAGGCGGTGGCGAACTGTATGTTTTTGAAAAAAATGACGAAGATAGTGATTCTGAAGAAGGTGAAGAATATATTGGTTATTGGCACGCATTCAAAAACGAAGAAGGTGAGTTGGTTTATATGTCTGGTGAGTTTCACAACGAAGGTGATCACGATATCTTGGTTCCTTTCGCTAATAAAGTTACCGTTCCTATAGGTGATGTGGAAGAATACGAATTTAGCCCAGACACATCAGACACCACGAAGCCATTTGTTGTTGAGAAATATATTAGTATCGATGGTACGAAATACGCACCTTCAACAGCGATAGATATAATCAAAGCAAATGATAATACTTTAAATATTTCAGACGTTTATCCTGGCACGTTAGAAGTTTTAGTTGATAATAATGGCAACGGAGTTGGATTGGATGGTGAGTTGGGTATCCGTTATGGGTTGCTTTTTTCTATGATTGCAGATGGAACTAAAGTAGAAATCACAACCGTAGAAGTAGATGCGTTGGATCTTGCAATAGGGCAAATTGCTCCTTTTGATGGAGATAGTAAACAATTGTTGTGTTTAATTAATCTTTTGAAACGTGATAGTAAGTTTAAACTAATATCACGTTATATTTTCCCATTGAGTAAAATCACATCATTATTGGCGATTTATAATGATTTTGCCTTTTTACCATCGATAGGACAAATCACAGTGGAAAAAGGAGCATATAGATCCAACGAGGCCGAAGAAAAACCCGGCTCTTATATGACGGATGTGGATGATAATGGAAATCCAGTGATCGAGAGCGGCTCACCCGGCTGGGCAAATGTAAGAGATAGAAGTGGCTGGAGTCCATTTATAACAACTTGGGACGAGTGGGACCAAGAATTGTTAAGAAATACAAATAGTAGAATAAAGAAATTATTTAAAAATCACTATAATTTAAGAGATTTCAACCCCGGCGAACTTGACGATGATTTGAAGCCAGGTAAGATACTTTTAAATGAGTTAAGAGAAAGATTTAAACCCGCAGCCGGTCAGCGCTTGCTTCCATGGTGGCGACGACGAATGATGAGATCTAACCCATTTAATTCTGAAGGCGAATTATGTGAAAAAGATTGATTAAGATATAATTATAGAAAGTGAGGAATAAAATATGAATGCATTTGGTGTAGCACTTCCGGTGCGAAGAGATTCGAATGATGGGTTTGTGATGCTTAAGACTCTTAAGAAGTTGTTTAGTCAAAATTTGAAGATGTTAATATTAACAGCACCCGGCGAAAGGGTAATGGAACCAAATTTTGGAGTTGGAATGAGAACGTATTTATTTCAGAATTTTGGACAAAACACAGAACAAGCCATCGCATCAAAAATCAGAGAACAAGCAAGTATTTATTTGCCGGCTATTAAGATTTCTTCAATTTCTTTTAATTCAACTGACATAGACAGCAATAGGTTGGGTATTGCTATCTCTTATTCAATACCAGATATTAATATAAAAGATTTTATAGAGATTACTATTTAAAATTGAGGAAATTTACATGTCTGACGAACAAAAGAAAATAGTTCCAATTGATTATACTCATCGGGATTTTCAAAGTATAAAAGAGGACTTATTGGAGATAGCAGAGAGGTTTTATCCTGATAATTTTCAAGATTTTAGTGAGGCTTCTTTCGGCGCTTTAATGCTAGATGCAGTTGCATATGTTGGCGATCAGCTATCATTTTATCTAGATTACAATGTAAATGAGTCATTTTTAGACACTGCCTACCAGCAAAACAATGTACTTCGCCATGGTAGGGTATTAGGATATAAACACCCCGGCAGAGCCTCGACATATGGAAAAGTAGCGTTATATGTTTTAGTGCCGGCTTCTTCAACCGCAGTCGGCCCTGATTCTGATTATATTCCAATTTTAAAAAGAGGAACCAGATTATCTTCTACCGGCGGCTTGAATTTCATTTTAATAGAAAATGTAGATTTTGATAATCCAAAAAATTCTGTGGTTGTTGCGAAAGTGGACAGCACAACAGGCGCCCCCACTCATTTTGCTATTAAGGCATATGGAAATGTTGTTTCTGGCCAATTTGGCACTGAGCAATTTACAGTAGGAGCATATGAAAGATTTAAAAAGATAAAATTATCATCACCAAATATTACCGAAATTATATCGGTATTTGATAAAGAAGGGAATGAATATTTTGAAGTAGATTATCTTGCGCAAGATATGGTATTTAAAGAGATATCGAATACTAATTTTAAGAATGACAACGTTCCATCGATTGTAAAACCATATTTGGTTTCTCGCAAATTTGTTATGCAAAGAGATAGCCGCTCTGCATATTTGCAATTTGGCAATGGAAAATCGGGAGAAACAAATGTTGTTGCTAACCCTCAATCAGTAGCGCTTGATATATTTGGAAAAGATTATGTTACTAGCACAACTTTTGATCCAACTAAGCTGACGAAAAATGAAAATTATGGAATAGTTCCATCTAATACAACGCTGACTGTTAATTATAGAATGACAAATCCATCTAATTCTAATATTGCTGTCGGTACGCTTACAAGTGTTTCAAATGCACGAGTAGATTTCAAAGACAGAACAAAACTGGTTACCTCAAAGGCCCAGGCGATTGTTGAATCTTTTGAGGTAATCAATGAAGAACCAATTGTTGGCGATGTATCAAATATCTCAACAGATGAAATGAAAATGAGAATTTTTGATACATTCCCTACTCAAAATAGAGCAGTCACTCAAGCAGATTATGAAAATCTCACTTATAGAATGCCGGCAAAATTTGGCTCAATTAAACGATGTTCTGTGCAAAAAGATCCAGATTCTCTTAAACGAAATCTCAATATGTATGTGATATCAGAAGATCAATTTGGCAAATTAACGAAAACAAATTCGACGATTAAGAATAATTTAAAGATTTGGCTGAATCATTATAGAATGATAAATGATACGGTAGATATATTAGATCCTTTTATTCTTAATTTAGGAATTGAGTTTTCAGTTAAGGCGTCAGCCGGGGTTGATAAGTATTCTTTACTAGATTCATGCATAAAGGCATTAAGTAAGAAATATGCAACAACATTTTATATTGGTGAGCATTTTTATATCAGTGATATTTATCAAGAATTAAAGAATGTAAGAGGTGTGCTCGATGTTGTGAAGGTTAAATTAGTTAATAAATCAGGTACCGGTTATTCGGGAGTTGAGTTAAGTATTAACAACAACCTATCGCCAGATGGAAGTTACTTGATAATACCTAAGAATGTAATATTGGAGATAAAATATCCATCGGCAGATATTAAGGGAAAAATTAGTTAATGGCAATTAAGAAATATAAAGCCAACGCGGATACAACAATAGTTAACGCCTATCAGAAGAACTTTAGGATTCGCGGTACTGGTTCAAATGCCGGCGCCGCAGATGTCTTGGAAGTGTATTCTATATACGGACTAGTGACAACTAGTTCTGCGGAGCTATCTAGGGCATTGGTGAAATTTCCAATAACTGATGTTTCTACGGATAGGACAAACGGTGTACTTCCCGCTAGCGGAAGTGTTAGTTTCTATCTTCGAATGTTCAATGCCCCGCATTCTAAAACTGTTCCTGCTGATTACAAACTTTCAGTGTTGGCGGTGTCTCAATCATGGCAAGAAGGCACTGGATTAGATTTAGAAGGGTACAAGGATTTAACTAAAGGTAATTCCGGTGCAAATTGGATGAGCGCTTCAAATACGGCATATTGGACGGATACAGCGGGTTCAGTATTAGCCGGCGGTTCTTATCACACAGGCAGTAGCGATACAGAGACATTTTTACTCACTCAAAGCTTTACAACCGGTTTGGAAGATTTGGAAGTTGATATCACTCCGATAGTCGAACAATGGATAGCTGGAACGTATACAAACTACGGACTAGGCGTTCATATGTCTGCTAGTTATGAAGCATATATTTCTGGAACAGCGAACACAATTGTTAGTCGTATGCCTGGTGAGTTAGCATTAGATGCCGAAGATACAACTCAGAGTGTGATATACAACCCTAGCGGCTCTACGAAATCATATTATACGAAGCGATTTTTTGCAAGAGGTTCGCAATATTTCTTTAAACGTCCTGTGATTGAAGCAAGATGGGATGATAAAATTACAGACGATCGTGGTGATTTTTATTTTAGTAGTTCTTTAGCAACTGCTGCTGATAACTTGAACACAATCTATTTGTATAACTATGTTAGGGGTAAGTTGGCAGATATTCCAGCTTTAGGTGATGATAAAAGGATATATGTTAGTTTATTTTCCGGTTCTGTTGGTGGGTTTTATGCTGATCAAGGAGGTGGTGATGGAGATGACATGGCGCCGTCTGATATTCCAATATCAGGGACGACATCGGCAAACACTGGTAGTGTACAGATTCTATCCGCTGACAATAGCAGTTTTGTCAGCAGTGACAATAAATTAGTTGCAACAGGCGGAATTGTTTCAACTGGAATTTACAGTGCATCGTTTGCGTTCACTGGATCAACATTGCTGGAAACTGTATATGATGTTTGGTTTACTGGGAGTCATACCACGACTAGTGCTTTTGATGCTATAACTCAATATTTCACTGGTACTATTAAACCGGTGACATTGAGAGCAGAGCAGAGTAATTCACATCCAACATATTATTTGAATATTACAAATCTTCAACAAAAATATCGCGGCAATCAAACCCCGCGCTTTAATCTGTTTGTTAGAGAGAAGTATTGGAATCCAACTATTTATACGAAAGCGACAGCAACTGCGCAGTCAGCAACCGTTGTAAGTGCTTCGTATCGTGTATTTAGAACTTTAGATGCATATGATGCGATACCCTACGGCACAGGTAGTGACTTACATACTTTGATGTCATATGATGAGTCTGGTAATTATTTTGATTTAGATATGAACTTATTAGAGCCAGGATATGAATATGGGCTTAAGTTTTCATTTTATGATAATCAACTGAGTAGTTGGGTTGAGCAAGATAAAGTATTTAAGTTCAGAGTAGAAGATTATGAGTATTAAGAAACTTTTTGAATCCACAGATAAATCAAAAAACTACCTCGCAGACACCACGGAAAAAGAGGCGTTCCAAGAGGTAGAGTCTGCCAGAAATGTAAAAGCAATAAAAGAAAAACAGGATACTTACGTTCCTCAGATAGATTATTCGGATCCAGCTAATTTTGTTAAATATGGTTCAGCTTATCTTTATTATAAATCTGCAGTGGAAAGAATCATTGATTATTATCCGTATGATGGGTCTGATGCGGAGGTAAATGAGTTTTATAATAAATCTCTTGATATTGAGAAGTATATTTTCAATAATTTATATCCAAGAACGACAGGACACGTTAAAGTTGGCACGGATTGGACCAACACAAGTGGATCCAAAATGTCCGGTTATGGCCGGCCAAATACTTTAGAATATATTGATTTTAAAGGTGGCCCTAATACTATCACTTCTTCAACAACTGCTGGATTGTTTAAGGATCCTAATTCTTCTAATAGAGAATCAGCTAACATTTATGATGAAGATATTTATACATCAGCGGGTTTACCCACAAGCTACGGCACTGGTTCTCGCGAGTCTAATTTAAGAGCTAATTTCGACAGCGGTGTCACTATTGAATTTTGGGCAAAATCAGGATCTTTAAGTTCAGCAAAAACTAGCAAGCAAGTCTACGTTGATGTTTGGAATAATGAATTGTCTTGCAGCGCTTATGGAGGTACGCTTAACACGAATTCGAATTCGGCATACGGACGTATCACTATCATATGGGAAGAGACTTTAGAGCGTTTTAGAGTCACAGCACAATCTGGTACAGCAACAAGCGCAAACGGCATCTTTGAGCAGCCGATAGGAACAAGTCTTACAGGTTCTTTATCTGATTGGAAGCATTATGCGTTTGTGCTTAACAATAGTGGCAGTGCTTTTAATTCTAAATTATATGTCAATGGAAGACTTAATGATTTTACTTCTTCTGCTGCGATTAACATCAATGAAATTAATTCAAAGAATATGGTTGGTAGAGTCGGCGCACTCTTAACTGCTCCTTCTGGATCTGCTGGTTCTGCCCAAGAAACACAAAATCTTGTTGGCGGTGGCAAACTCAGCGGCTCCCTCGATGAGTTTAGATATTGGAAAGAAGCACGTTCAGGTAAAGATATTGGAAAGAACTGGTTTACGCACGTTAGAGGCGGAACAAATACAGATATTTCTAACACAACATTAGGGGTGTATTATAAATTTAACGAGGGCACAACAGGCACCACTGCCACTGATCAAGTAGTTTTAGACTATAGCGGGAGAGTTAGCAATGGAACTTGGACAGGGTATAATTCCTTTTCAAGACTTTCAGGTTCAGCGATAGTTGAAGCAACAGCTTCTGCTGTAGAATATAAAGATCCAATTATACACTCGACACATCCAGATGTTGTGTCGTTAAAAGATAGCTTATTAACTTCTGGTTCGTATCATGATTCCACAAATAATGCTGCATTTTTAAACTTAGTTCCAGATTGGATAATACAAGATATAGAGACAGATGGTACGGAAGATGTAAGGCTTATATCCCACATTATGGGTGCATATTTTGATAAAATTCATTCGTGGATATCAGCAGTTCCGCAGTTTAAAGCCGACATGCACACTAGCGCTTCTCACACGCCTGTTCCTTTTGCACAGCATTTGCCGCAATCATTAGGCTTGTATACTCCTGAGATATTTATAGATTCGAATATTTTAGAGAGATTTATGAATCGTAACGAAGATAGTAATTTCGAAGGAGATTTAACGGAAGTAAAGAATCTAATTTATCTGAATCTTTATAATAACTTAACCCATATTTTTAAAGCAAAAGGCACAGAGAAGGCTATAAGAAATGTATATAGATGTTTTAATATTGATGATAGTTTAATTAATTTAAATACCTATTCGGATAATAATGTTTATACATTGGAGAATAATGCCAAACAGATATTGATCAATAAGAGATTATTAAATTTCAATGATAAAAATAACACCGAAGCAGTTATATTTCAGACAACCGGTAGCTCAACTGCTACTGAAACTCGTGGATACATTTCTGGTTCAAATGATGTCGGAAACGAAAATAAATATGGCTGTACATTAGAGGCAGAAGTGTTGTTTCCAAGATATTTCCAGAATAATGATAAGTTTGATAGAAGCTTTTCTGAGGTTTCTTTATTCGGAATGTATACTGTAGATACTGGAAGTGCTGATTCTTTAAATGGCATTACAACACAGTTTACCGATGTGGATTATGCAAATTTACAAGTTACTGCAGTAAGAGATTCTCTTCGTTCTAAGAATGTTTATTTCAGATTAACATCCTCAAATCATCCAGTTTATGTCCCAGAACTGACAAGCAGTGTCTTTTTTGGTGTTTATGATCAGAATAAATGGAATATTTCTGTAAGAGTTAAACCTTCAAATTATGGACTTACCGATATTGTAACCGGCTCGGAAGGATATACATATGATTTAATTTTCAAAGGAACAAACTCACAACTTGGAGATGTAGTTGATAGTTTTACTTTGACTGCTTCTTTGGGTAAGACTGCAGGGCAAAACTTTTTAGGATCATCAAAAAGAATATACGCTGGCGCAAGAAGAACGAATGTAACTGGTGCGGTTCTAAATAGATCTGATGTATTAATGGGAGGTGTTAGATATTGGACAAAATATCTTACCGACGCAGATTTAGAACATCATTCGGATGATATCAATAACAGAGGCATTTCAGGTTCAAATCGACATTTTTCTTTCAAAGATCCAAACATTCAAGGCACAACAGCAGCACCTTTATCACATCAGAGTATAACGAATCTAAATGCATTGGCGATGGATTGGAGTTACGATACTGTTACTTCGTCTGATAGCGCAGGAAATTTCTTTGCAACAGATTATAGTTCAGGTTCGTCTCTTTTGCGAGATAATTATGGCTGGGTTGGAGGAGTTGGAGGATATCAACATGCGGGATTCGGATATGGTTTTGCTACTTCATCTGCTGTTATAGTATCCACAGAAGCGATAAATGCATTTAAATTCACTGATCCTGAAAAAGTAATATCATCAGATATGGTCCAAATATTATCAGAAGATGATAAACTTTACGGTGTTGTTGATTCGATTCCAAGTTATCGATATACTTTGGAAAAAAGCATGCATAACGTAATATCAGAAGAGATGTTACAATTCTTTGCCGGCGTTGTTGATTTTCATAATATTATTGGCGAACCTGTCAACCGATATCGCGATAGATACAAAGCGTTGGAGAAATTAAGAGAAATTTTCTTCAGAAGAGTTACAGAGATAAAAGATGTAGAGAAGTTTATCACTTATTATAAGTGGTTTGATGATTCGTTGTCGGATATAATTTCTCAATTAATTCCTGCATCTGGTGATTTTAATTCTGATATGTATAATGTTATTGAAAGTCATGTGTTGGAGAGAAATAAATATAAATCTCAATTTCCGACTATTGAGTTTATTGAACCCGATCTTGACGCCGCAATGCAAGGAGCATATGCTTCGACTTATCCTTATGAAGCCGGCTCTACCCCTCTCCCAACGTCTCCAAGATCTACTCAAAAATATAGATTTTACTGGGACAGCAGGGCCGAGCGTGGTGCTGCTGAGATTACTTCAAACAATTCTACAGTTGACGAACAAAGAGATACTATTAGAGATGTTGTATTTAATAACAGTACTTTAACACAAAGTATTCCAAGATTTTCTGCTAGTGCTGGGTTATTTGAAGGTAGAAAGTTTACAGTTAAGCGATTAGCAAAAACGTTTCAAATGAACTTTGATAGTCCATTTGTAAGTTCTAGTTTTATAAAAGGTGGTGTTAATTTTACCGATAATAAGAATATTCATTTCACATACAATGCTCTATATCCTGCAGGCCCAGTTAATCGCGATGATTCTAAATATGTTCCACGGAATGTTATATTTGCGCGCACTGAAGATATGGAAAAATATCATGAAACAGTAGATTTGAATAACCCTCGTAAAAAATACAAGAGATATATTAAAGCATATCACGGTAGAGATTGGGAAAATGGAACAGGATATTCAAATGTAAAATCTTCTTATGTTTTCCCGTTTAATATAATAAGCCCTGCACCTTCATCTGGTTATAATAAAGCAGTTATCGACAAAGTAACAGGCAATGTTCAAGTAACGAACCTTCACAATGACTCGTATTATGAAGACATGGATGTTCCAATGCAAGGCCCTTTTACGAATTTTGCCGTTGGAGGACATCAATCACGTCATGTTGCACTTAACACAGGAGGTGATGATTACACTAATCGTCCTGAAGCGTGGAAGCTTCTTTTAGGAGCAACCGTCCAAATCACCGGCGCGATAGGTATGGTTGGGGCTGATTATCCATGGCCTGAAGCAAATGCTGTAGGAGAAATTCCTTATCCAATGACTGCATCACAAAAAGCAGTCTATTATCGCAATGTACTAACAAAACGTCCAGTAAATATTCGCAATATACAGCGTACTACATCTTCTGCTTTGGGGAATTATAGTGAGAATTATGAAGTAGTGATGACAGTTGGAGCGTATCAGAATCCTCGATGTTTTATTGACAACCAACCAACGTTGCCTTCCCAGATAACTCAAACACCATCAGCGTCTCAAGGTAGAATCTTTCTTGATATTCATCGAACTGAAGATGGACATACTGAGTTTATTCCTTCTTATTCGGTTGGGTATTTAACAGGAACAAATAATAAATCAGTTATTGTTTCTCGTTTTTCTACTCCAGGTGCTATTGAAACGATGGGGGTTGGATATAAAGATATTCGATCAGCAGAGTATTCAGTTTATAATGTGATAAATTATCGTAATTTAACTGTAATTAAACCATCACAAGGGCCAAGTGGAACTATTTCGGAAGCAACCGGTAGTGGCACACCCGGTATTAGAGTTTATGATATTCATGCAAAAGATTATGGCTTGCGTTCTCATTTAGCCCGTCATACGGCAAGATTTGGAAGAGATTCCTTCTGGATTACTGGATCCACTTCGACAATCGATGGGCCAGAAACTACTGCCGGTGGCCCTGGAGCATCTGATAATCAATTTCCTGGTTTTCATAAAGTTCATAGAAACACTAAAAGAATAATAAAAGTAACAAACGCAGGCACTTTAACAGATATTCAAACTGTAGCGGTTGAATCATCTTCACAATATGATAATTATTTTGTTCAACATGCAATTCCTCGTTCCGATAGGCAGTATTCATGGATAACGTCATCTTTAATTAATTCTAATGATGAAAAATATTTTGATTATGCATCGACTAATCCTGCAGTAGTTGGTTGTTATTCAGCCTCAACTGGTTATATTTCGTTCTTTGATTTTGTTTCAGGAAGCAGTATTTCTTCTTCGACTATTCCTACTTTTTATCAACCAATCAATACGCTGAATGTGTTTGTTATTGATCCGGTTAGCGGTTCAACGGATAATGTTCTTGGTTTCGCTTCGGGAATTCCCACTTCTTCTTATTATAATAAAACATTATTAGATAATATTCCAACTGCTGTGTCTGCTGCTGTTGTACAAGATGATGCGAATTATTTTAATCTTCTCATGTCTAAGAGAGGAAATACTTTTGGATGGAATTGGAAAAAAACAAATCAAAGTTATAGTCCTATAATAGCCGCAGAGAGGAAGGCAAATTATATTACGATTGGTGAGAATATGGATTCAATTAAGAGATATTCTTTACCGCCAGTCACCACTCGTGGACGCCCTGTGCTGGTTAATTTTGATTCAGTAACCTCAATTGATTCAGAATCACAAATTACAGATAATAATATTACATTTAAAATAACAAACAATAATGAAAAGCTATATTTTTCTGATATTCAATTAGAAGATTATCTGTTAGACTCAATTGATTCAACAATAACTCCTTTTGATCAAATTTTAACCATAATTAATTCTTCCACTAATTACAATTTAAATTGGATAAGATATTCAGAGGCATTATTTCCATCTGCACGGAATGAATTTAGATCTTCTTCTATAGAAAGAACGGATTATGATAATAAATTTTGGAGAGATTCGGAAGCAGACAGAGTAACCCTTGGAGCTACAGTTCCTAATTCATTTGGATATATTGATACATTATCGCAGAGTAGTTGGATTTTAGATGCACAGGAGGACTGGAAAACAAGAACAGGTCCAGTCACTGGTTCGGATCCAGATTATTATCAATTTCCTACTTACGGTAAAGCGGGAGAATTACAAAACAATTATTTCTCTTATGTTACTGGAACTCTTGCTAATACCTCCGAAGGTCTTACGTACAAACAGCCTAGGCTGTTAAGGATGGGAGCGTTATATTCCAGGAAACATATGATTTCAACTCCACGCTCTGCTAGATCTCCAACAGGTCCCAAGTTAATTGTAGAGCAAGGTGTGACACTGACGACACCATGTGTTTTTTCTGGCGCGATTGCTCCATATTCAGGTGAAGCATTATGGGAGGCAGCATCTCAAGCAGGTATTATAGAACGCACAGCATCAGTTGCCGGCCATAAATTTACAGGATATCCATCGGTACCATGGTTTAATGAATATAAAGATTTCAAAGAAGATATCAAACTTCAAGCAAGAGGGTATGCTATTATACCAGAATTTAGAATCAGCGAACATGTTAGAGATTATTTGAAATTCGGAATTAATAATGTAGAAAAAATGAATACTTTTGAAATTCCAGGTACCGACATTGAAAGTGTATCTAGTTCTTTTTATGTAGATTATTCTAATTCAGAATTTATGAAAGATTTTTTGAATATTAAGAATGATTCTTTGCTAAATGCAACGGAAATTAAATTAGTATGCAGTGCTGCAATTAGATTTAATCCATATAAAGGTTTTTATCCTGCCCAGAGAACGTTAGATTTAGTTTCTCAATTTTCTCATTCATATGCGCCGGCTCTTATCGGAAGGGCACTGGAAACTACCCCATGGGCGATGGACAATTATAGATTCAGTCAAATGACTTCCCCTGGCACACCGGCAGGTGCGATGCGTCCGTTAATGCAAACACTTTTTTCACCTGGACTTCTTTATAATTCAATTAAATCTGGATTGGCTGTGGATTATCCGGTGGTTACTGATACCAATAAGATTAGTAGGTATGATAATTTTTATGGTTCTTCGCACGCAGATCTGACAGATAATTTTGCTCTCACTCCTGATAGTGCCAGCGCAGTCGGTGCGGTTGGATTGGGTTATAGTGGCTCGCTCAATGCTAGCGCTGGTGAATATTGGGATAAGCGAATTCCATTTGAAGCTATTATGAACCCTGCGAAAACGCTTAATGGATTAACTTTTTATGATGTTGAATCTCACCCTTCGATGAGTATGAATGTCACATCATCATGGTCGGGAAAAAATGATGATAGAGTTTATACATTAATGGCGAGGAATTTTTTTGGAGAAGTTGGGAATTTCTTCTTGAAAGATCAAGGATATACAAAATTACAATCCACTGCTTTAGCAGATTCTATGAAATTTCCTAGTGGCAGTTGGTATGGCGCTAGGTTGGTATTACGCCGCACCTCTGTCGGTGCAAGAACTTATGAATATGAATCTGGTTCTGCGGGAAATAATGAACCATATGGTACTTATGGCGGTTTATTTTATGCTGCAGCTTTAGGTTTCGTTACTGGCTCAGAGTATCCGATACCACAAGATCCTAGACAGAATCCAGGGTTTAGAGAAAATTTCACGATGTATAGTCGTCCAAGTGCTTTTGGGCCGCCTATAGGTGGCAGACCCACTGGTTCTTTCGCTTTATATCCAGAAGTTATTAACACTTCTCCTGTGGATAGTTTTAGCGGCTTTAATTGGGCATATACTCCTCCGTACTATAATGGTGAAGCTTGGGTGGACCTTGTATTTAAACCCAACCATACAACAACTTATGATTTAGAACAAATCCTATCAGAAATCGAAACAGTATATCGGAGAGTGGATCCTGGATATAGTAAAGTTGCTAAGCTAGGTTATGATGTCGGAGAGACAACGCTACTTAGTTCTTATGTTACATATTCTGGCTCTATGCAGCAAATTTATTCAGGAAGAAACGTTAACAGTAATGCTATGCAGATATCTGCAAGTATTAATCTTTTTGGAATAGAAAGTGTTGACGAACAGGAAACGGATAAGTTTGGAAATATGATAAAGAGTGTAAATAAATCCGTAGGTAATAAGTGGGTTATTCAGCCTAAATTTGAAACACCAATGCTGAATTTTGCCGATTCGGGCATACATTCAATAACTGCATCAAATGGTAATTTAACTTTACCGTCAAATTTTGGTTCCGGCGCCGTCCCACAAGGTATGTGGCATCAATTTGGAACATTCCCGTCCATTCCGTCCGAAGGTGTGTTTCTCGAAATTGGTGATATTCCAACTGATTGGTTGAAGTATCACTATGATGTTGTGAATAATGCACATGCTGTTTATAATGACTCTAACGCTACATTTGGCAGAAAAGTTTATCAAAAAATGAAATCTTTGACTGATTTAGTTGGATTTGAAGAGGATAATAGTGTTAGATTAGGTGAGGTATCATCACAAACAGTTTTGCGAGAGGCTATTGTTGCAGTTCCATACATTGTTGATACTGTAGATACTGTGACTTTAAAGAAGACTAGCCTCGATAGAAATATTGCAAAAAGAAGAAAATCATTTATTGATATCCCAACTCAACGATATGATGCAGCGCTTTCATCGGAAAAAGGTAGTTTATCTGGCGATTCATTAGATGTTTCTGGAGAGTCAATTAGAAAATTAGTTCAAAAAATGGATCGCTATATTCTACCACCCCAATTTGACTTTTTAAATAATGAAGAAATCGATCCTATTGTGATGTATATATTTGAATTCGAATATAAATTAGATAAAGATGATTTGAGTTATATTTGGCAGAATCTTGCCCCTAGAAATTTCCGAAAACTAACTCTTGAAGCGCAATCGATATCTCATGAGTTATCATTTAATGAGTTGTTGAGTGAAGACAATATTATGGATAATGATAATCTTCGCTGGATGGTGTTCAAAGTGAAGCAGAAATCGCAGATAAATTATGGTGATTTAGTGGCATCACAAGTTGAAAAAGCAACTAAAAGTAAAACACAAGCCAGTTCAGGCAACTCCAATGCTTCAGGCGCAGACAACTGGTTGCATGAGCAGCAATACGGCCACACCCGCAAATCAAGAAAAACAAAACAAAGTACATCAAGATCTCAACGAGCAACAGTGTCATCGAACAGTGGATATGAAATTGGATTTAACTGGCCATATGATTATGTATCATTTGTAGAGATGGTGAAAATGGATGCAGAAGTGTTATATGGAGATACAAGCTCTGAAACATCAGTTGCTGGTGTTAGTGCTGAGATTGATACTACCGCTGCGAGCGAAACAAGCACTCCTACTACCGGCACAACAACGACTAGAAAAACAAGTAGAAGTAAGACTAGTAGACAAACATCACGTAAGTCATCAAAATCTAGAAGCTCTACTGGTGCATCACGATTGCGAACGAAATCGAGGACAAAATAAAAAATGGCAAAATTTTTAAATAAAAAAGAACAAGTTTATGATTTAAAACTCACTAGCTATGGTCATCATTTATTATCTACTGGTAAGTTTAAGCCAGTTTATTATGCTTTTTATGATGATAATGTGATTTATGATATTAGATATGCTTCTGGAAGCGCTAGCGCATCCATTGAACCACAAAATAATATTCATGAGAGAATCAAAGAAAATACTTCTTATTTGGAAGGACAGGTTTTATTTTCAGAAGTTGAGAGAAACATTAATAAAATCACAGAACTTGATTTTTTTGAGACAGATATAACACCTACCATGATTACGCCAGCAGAAGATTTTAATAAAATAAATAAAATGATTGGCGATGCTTGGCTGGATGGAGATACAAACAAAGCCCCAGCTTGGAAAGTGGTTGCTTTAGATGGAAAGATTTTATCTTCATCGTATTATGATCATAATAGACAATCCCATGATCAACAAATTAATTTTGATTTATTATATTCTTTAAAAGCAGTCGACCCGCTCTTTCGAGTAAACCCTAATGAGATAGCACAATTAGAAAATGCTACACCTATTTTTGCGGACGGACAAAGAATTGTTTTAGAGCCTGATGATGCGATGGTGTATGTAGAGGAAGTCAACACTCAGTTGTTAACAGAGAATTTCGATATTGAAGTGTTTCATCTTTCTGGTGCTGTTGGCGCCACAGCTACTTATACACAAGAATCAGGCACTCCAAGTGCTATAACCGGAAAAACGTTAACTCTTGAAGACGCACTAGGCACCACCCATACAATGACTTTTAATTCTAGTGCTGGAACCACTACCTCAACGATTATTTACGTAAATGGTTTGAATAAGCCGACAATTGTTAAACAAATCATAACTGCAATTAATTTAGCAAGAGATGCAGGATTGATTGGTATCACTGCATCTAGAGTTAATCCATCAACGATATCGTTGGTAATGGATACAACTGCGTATCCCGAAGCAGGAAATGATAAAACAATAACTGGTACAATTATAAATGATGACTCATTAGCTACTGCTGTAGATTTTGGCGGTGGCGCCAGCGCTGTAATGAAAAGAAAATATTTTCAAAAAGATATTCAACAGATTAAAGACGGTATCATGCTAACAGAGACGCCATTGCAAAATACACCTGATAGTTATACAACAAATAGTGTAGAATATTATTTCGATATTTTAACAGATGTGCAAGTAAACCACACAAAAGCATGTGTAAGCGCGGAATCTTTTAATAAACAGTCATATTATGTAGATTTAGATTTTGATTGTACAGGAACGGATGAAGAAATAGTGTTTTATGATATTTATGGACCAGTTACGGAGCCTGAAATATGTCAAGATTAATATACAAAGGGGATACGATTAATAATTTTGGTAAGCACTTGCCTACGCCATATATTGATAGAGTGATTGTTTACGACGAGAAGCTTGAAATAACAGTTTCATTATTTATCAACGCTCCAGAGAATGATAAAGATGATATTATAGACTGGATTGAGGATGGAATTTATTTAAATATTGTTACAATGACCAGTTTAACTGAAGACGAGCTAGAAGATTTTACCTCTGGAGAGATGAATTGTATACAATTTATAGCTGATAACATACCATCTTCCAAAGCAAATATGGCACAGTGGGGTGAATTTTTTAGCGATCATGCAAAGAATACCACAATAGTATATGATGATGAAGGAAATAGATATTTAAAAATTACTAAAGAAGAAACTTTTACTGTCGATACAACTACAGAATTAGGATTAGAGTCGTTGTCGGACACGTCTCTATCTGTCAATACATTCGATATTATAACATGGGCCGCCTTATATGAGTCTGATAATTTTTATATTGGGTTTTTTACTTCAATTGATGATCATACAACCTTTGATATTTCTGTAAACACTGAACAAACAAATAATTTAATAGCAAAAAACATCAGCGATATGGCGTTTGAGAAAATAACTGAAGACGGTGACTTGCCTTCTCAGAAAGAGATTCTATGGGTGGATCCAGAAGGGGATCCTTATGGTTTAATCCCACTTCAGAATCTTACTAGTCAATATTATACAGCGGAAAACATCACACACCAGGACATTGTGGATTCATTTCAGGAATTATTGGATGAATATGAAGCCAAAACAGAAACATACCCCAAATTAAAGAAAATGGTCGATAATATTTCTTATATTCTGGCAAAATATGGTAAAACATTTCAATTATTACCACAACTTAATTTATTGAGAAAAGTTTTTTCAAGCAAAACTGCCGCAACACCAGTAGGAAAGTTGTATGTTAGTTTTAGAAAAAGAATTTATAATGCAAACTTAGCAATAGAACAAGAAAAAAGATTATTAAAGAAGATAGTAACTAATGCTAAAATTATTGATGCCCGAGAGATGTACGATGAAATTTTTGCTCCTGCCGGTCCGATTGATTATGAGGATAATGAAATTTTATATGACAAATGGTATTGCCACGCAGAAGCAATAAAAACTATAAATGAGCCATCCACCGTGCAAGAGTACAACACCAGTATATATGGAATTTTCTTTTTTGATTATGAGAAAATAGTTAACTCTTGCTATGTGACGAATATATTTGATATAGATAAATTAGTAACATGGTTTGGAAGAGAGTTGATTCAGGCATTTTTATACCCTACTAGCGCAACGGTAACATCTTACACTGCTCCCGACACGGATGGCGATTATGATGATTATGGCGCAAGTAAAAATTTATCTATTATAGCGACGAATGATGATACTCCAAAAACAGTTTACAATGAAATTTTACAGTATGAGTCTTCTGAACATATCGATTCATTTGTTGATGCAAATGGTAATACCAGATATTCTTATTTGCAATTGCGAAATTTTACGCCAGTTCTACCTTCGACTACTTGGAATGATTATCGTTTAATGTGTTTTGAATATCGAGAACTAGTTGAGGCAATCCCAGATGATTCTTTGCCTTACTACCGTTATGTTGCGGAAGTTACTGTTAAAGATAGTACTGTGGATATTGCTCGTCTTTTGTATTTGATTACGATGAGGTATTATAAGCTCCTTAAAGCTTACCTGAACGAAGCCCAGGAACAGTGTGCTTTTAATGATATCGATGGAAGTTATAATCAGTTTTTTATTGACGCAATGGAAGCGAAATACGGCGATACTCCTGAAACTGCTCCGTGGATTATTGCTCCGATAGTATATAATATTTTAAGAGATATAGGATTTGATACATTTAAAGGCAACTATGCAGATCTTCTTGCAGCATCATTGGAAATAAGTACTAAAATTAGTCCATTTACCGGGGTTATATGGGAACTTGAAGCTTTTGTTGACAAGTTTGGTGACTTATTAGGTGATACCTTTGGTTACAATGGAGAAATTGGATACTTGATTTGGTATGATTATGTCGAAGACGATGGCGTTGCCGCATATGATTTCGACGCCTCAATGTTTGGAGTGTCTTACGAAAAGACTACCTATACAAATGAATTGTCTATAGATGATATACCTGCGGTTGTTTACGGATACGAGTACGACGACGAAGATGGCGACGGCACCGTGGATTCCGAAGACGACGACGCAGACGGCGACGGCATAGCTGATGAGGACGAGGGAGGTTATGAACTAGTTAATAAATTCAAAGTAACAGGATTCAACAAAGGCGATTGGGAAGACGGCGTAGAGGCCGAGGTGCTGGAAGCCTTCGAAGATGATTTCAAATGGTTAATCACCGTCAACGCCGGCGATGAGTCCTCGTGGGGCGAAGACGAAATCGAGCAATGGTACGAAGATTCTGAACTTTTCTACGACTCCAGTGTATCCACTCCACTCCAGGTATTGGTGGATTACCCGTCTGATTCCACCGCTGATATTGTTTCTGCATCTGAATCTTTAAGTGGAACGAAGTGTTATCAAAGAACAATCACACTGACTCGCGGAGGCCAAAATAGAACAGATAAGGATGAGAAATATATCGGTGAAAGTTATTGGGATGGAGGTAGTAGTAGTGGTAAAAACGGCTATTTACATGTATATAAATACATATGGAAGGAATCTGATATTTAAGGAGGAAATAAAAAATGGCAAAATATGGTAAATCATCAAGTAGAAAAAGCAAATCAAGCAGCGCTATCAGTAAAAGCGCAACTAGAGGTGGTTCGCGAAAACAAAAAACTTCTCAAACCCGCTCAGCCAGGAAATCAAGTAGCGCTAGCAGAGTAAGTGCAAGAACAAGTAGCGCCAGCAGAGCAAGTGCAAGAACAAGTAGCGCTACCAAGACAAGCAGCGCCAGCAGAACTAGCGCAACGACAAGCAGAACCAGCAGAGCAAGTATAAAAACAAGCAGAGCCAGTAGTGCCAGTAAAACAAGAGCTAGTAGAGCAAGTAGCCCTAGTAGAACAAGTAGAACTAGTAGAGTCGCTAAATCTAGCGCAAAGACAGGTAAATCATTAAGCAATAAGAGAAGCAAATCTCTTGGAAATAATATGATTAGAAAATCAAATTTGAGGAGTACTAAAGCTATCAATGGAAAGAGATTCACACAAGGCACAAACTCTTATAATGTAATGAGAGGGGTTCGAAAATTATCAAAACAAAATATAGGATATACACAGAACGATAGTTTTTCAATTGATATGTCTTCTGAGGCTATGTTGTTTTCTATTGGATGTACGATAGTGAGCAGCGGAGAAGACTCAAAGAGAGATTTTTCTTTAAAAGATACACAAACAGATATAGAAACAATTGATAATGAGAATATTCTAGATTCTAAATCACTAAACAGAGTGACAAATAATAAATCATCTTTGACAGATACTTTTACCAATCAGGATGATCCAATGTATGAATTAGATGAGGCGCCCCCTTTGCGTGCGAAAAAAGAGAGAGAGGAACAAATTAAATCTCAAACTGTTGATGTTATAAATATCACCGGCGATGTGGTATCTGAGAATATGAAGTCTTCAAATTATGGAAGTATATTAAGATTAAAACAATTCCAATAAATTTAAATAAGAAATAATTATATAGAAAAGGAGAATCAACAATGGAAGAAATAGAAATCGGCAGCGGCGGACAACACCATGGCGGCGGCGGCGGACTCGGCGGCGGCTACGGCGGCGGCGGCGCTAGCGGCACTGGCCTCGCCACATCGGTGTCGGAGTTGGAGGTGCTTAATGTTAATGCTGGTATGTTTTACTCGCAAGATGGTGATGATACAATTAATGCTGTTTTTGCTAGGATTGATAGTGATTATTGGGATTCTGAGGATGATCTTATAATATCGCCCGTTTTTAAAGGAACAGACACATTGGCTTATATAGATGATTTAGAGAGTGGAGAGGTTCCTATATTATATCAGAAATTTTGGGATCCCTATGAAGACGTAACTGTTACATTATTCTCTATTACTCCAAGACTCACTCATGCTGCAGTGGGCGAAGCGGTTTCTGGTTTAATGTCAGAGACCGAATTCGGCATGATGACTGATAAAATTAATCAAGCATTAAACAATCTTGACAGGATTGATATCGGAACCCTTCCAAGTAATTTTACCAATCAAGTTGCACAAATGGATGCCGAGTGGGACTGGGATATGGCGAATATACAGTCGTATGATGTCTCCTGGACACAAACGAATTACGCACAGAGCTGGAATCAGAACTACGCACAGACACAGAACTACACACAGACACAGAACTACGCACAGAACTACGCGTCGTACCAGGCATATCAACAACAGGCAATCAAAAAACAATAACATAGAAAAGGAAAATCAACAATGGAAATAAAGATATGCCAATAAACATACGCGATCGCAACGGCGGCTTCGGCATCGACTCTAACCAGCCGACATCGGAAACCGCTAGCGCACCCTCTACCGCTGAGCGTTCGACACCCTCAACAACACCCTCCAATTTTGCCGCAACCGCTGCTACTCTGATAACAGCGCTGCAACATGGACAATTAACAAATGGGCAGTTTTCGACATTTGTGTCCTTCCTTTCCGACGCAGGAGTCTCCCAGACTACGATTGACATTATGAATGAAACTTATGAATCCGGCTTTGGCATGGGTGGTTTTGTTGGTGGGTTTGTGCAAAGTGTAATGGATTTGATAGCTAGCAACCCCTTCCACATCTCCACCAATCTAGTCGATGTAACCCCAAATCCAACAGAAGCAGTGTATGAAGACGCTTCCGGTTCAACAATAGTTAAAATAAGCTATTCAGCGGCTGAAAGAAAAGCATTGTCAGATAGATTTGGTGGCGGAGGAACTAACCCTAGAGCGATTATTATGAAAGCATTGAAGTCGTTATTTGAAGATTTAAGTAGCATTACGGCGATAGAAATTGATTACATTTTTAAAAAATCACCCTCACAGCCATTTGAAAAAGATGATTTATCTTCTTTTGATGAAGATGAGGCAGAACAGCATGTTACTATATCTACGACTATGGAAAAAGGATAAAAATGAGTTCAAAAGAATTAAAAATAATTGATCTAAATTTATTT
>Ga0208790_1000211_pt1 | contig 30699 bp, 39 predicted proteins | sample 10_taG_FD_184083 | JGI IMG/M metagenome (GOLD analysis project Ga0208790, IMG submission 184083) | Marine viral communities from the Subarctic Pacific Ocean - 10_ETSP_OMZ_AT15264 metaG (SPAdes) (version 2) | ecosystem: Environmental > Aquatic > Marine > Oceanic | place: Pacific Ocean | collected... | reverse complement strand
CAGCGAAGGCGACGAGATCCTGAAGTGGAATCGGACGTATGAGCTGGCCGCTTCTGGTCCAAGCGGCGACGTAACAGTTGATGCTGATTTTCTTACAGTATCCAATCTCTACACCACCGAAGTTCAAGCCACGCACGAATCAAGCATCACGGTTGCAAACAGCAACGCAACCCACGATTTCATTTTCAAATTCAACGTAAAATCAGGCAATGGCACTGTTGCACCTTTCGACTCTGACGCCACAAACCTAACAGATGGTACTGGCTACACATGCGGCCCTGGTAAAATTGCCCGTTTTAAGATTGAGACGGTTCGCATCGGTGGAACAGGCGTAAGTAATCAGGTCCACATGGTCCGATGCATAGGCAAAAACTAAAAGGATAAGACGATGGCAGACATCAAAGTAACAGACGTACAGTTTTTGTATGGCGGAAAATTCACCGAATCCGGTTTTGAGACTGACCGCAATGAAATGCGGTTTGGATATTCGGCTATTGCCGATCCTCGGTTCAGGAAATCAAGTACATTGCAACTCCCCCAAGAGAACGAAGATGGCAGCATTGCCGAGGGGGTCATTTCTCTCAGTGATGAGCAGGTTGATGAAATCAAAGCCATCATCGCTAAGGCGCTAGCAGGCATCGACTTCGATCCTGAATTCGGACCGGCTGGTTGAGATGGACACGCAACTCATCGAAGCTGGGGCGTTGTTTGCTGCACTCATGGGTTGCCTCAAGGTAATCGAGAAGCTTGTCGATCAAAAGCTGGCGAAGCCTGCGCCATCTGTTCAGGTTGACCTGAAGCAAGAGGGCTTGGGTGAGATCATCGAGACCCAGAATGCCATAGCTCAAACGCTTGAGCGCTCGAACGATAAGCTTGACGAAATAGACAGACGGACACGAGAAACAGGTTCGGTAATATTCGAGATAAGAGAACGGCAAAGAGTTGAAGTAGCAAAAGCAGAGGCCCGGCGGGAAGCTAGGGCTGAAGCAAGAGAGAGGACAGGGGACCAATGATTAAGGGCAAGACAAACGGGTTGAAGTCGAGTGAGTTCCTGATGACTTTGCTGGGCATGATTGGCGGATGTCTTTGTGCCATCTTCTCCGACTCTCAGTGGGCACAAGTCGGTGGGCCTATCCTTGCTGCTGTTTGCGGGGCCAGCTATTCTCAGTCCAGAGCGACGGTGAAGCGAGCTCTTGCTTCGGCGGAGGCTGTGTCTTCCGTGGGAAAGCCGGCAGAGGATTGATGAATGTCGTCGCGGGGCACCACGCGTCTGGCAGTGCTCTTGACCTCGGCCTACGTGTTCTCGGCGCTTCTGATTCTGAAGTGGGGGCCGAGGCCTTTGCGTCAGTTAGTGGCGAGATTTCTGAAGGACTAAGCGCGTTCATTGATGCGGGCGTAGAACTGAACGAGTCGTTGGATTGGCAGGCAACTGCTGGCTTAAAGTGGAGATGGTGAATGGGGCAAGTGGGTAAATACTTTAAAGCCAAAGAGTTTGAGTGTCCGTGTTGCAAGAAGACAGCACCGAGTCGAAGGCTTGTAGGTATCCTTGATGCAGCCCGAGCTCAGCTGGGACCACTCCGAATCAATAGTGGGTACCGTTGCCCAAAGCATAACGCTGAAGTGGGTGGAAAGAACCAAAGCCTCCACCTGCCCATAGGGGGTCTTGTCTATGCTGCTGACGTTACCTATTCAGATGTGGGGAAACGCCACGGAGAACACATCCTCAAGCTCTACGTGACGCTTGAAGGGATAGCCAGGAGGTACGAGGGCATGGGTTACGGGTTAGGGCTCTATGGAACCTTTGTTCACTTCGATACCCGAGGTGAAGCAGGTAAGCCAATGGCGCGATGGGACAACTATCCATGGCCCCGCTAGCTTACTACTTCATCTGCTCGGGTTACTGGTGCGCTATTGTCTAATCCTCGTAATCGACCTGGTTTTCCCAGTCGAGGTTAAGTCCGCCACCAAGGTCTAGTGCCTGTCCATCCGCTGACGCAAGTCCCTCGTCATCGAGATGGTCCATGGATCTGTCTGTATATTCTTTTCTATGGCTGTAGCGGTAGGCCTTAGCTTTAATTGCCCCAATTCGTGCCGCTCGCTCAAACCGTTCCCCTTCAAGAACCTCATCAACTCCTTGTCTAGACTCTCGATTGATAAGGATTTCTCCAGGGGAATATTTGCCTGTTGGATTGGCTCGCTCTCTAACGATACGGTAGCCGTACCCCTCGAAGAGTACGTCCTTATGGGAGATAGCAAGCTCCTTGCCGAGGACATTCCGTAACGCAGTGCGTTCAAGCTGAACTGCATAAGAGAAAGCACCGCTAGCCAGCATGCCGATAACGAAAAGAAGAATATAGATGAGACCATTGATTGGGTGAAACCACCACATGATTGCGATCTGGAAATAGCCCGGCCCCTTTTCCTCTGTTGCTTCCTGTTCTTCATCCGCCATTTGCCTTTGCCTTTCTTTCTCTATGCTTCTGATACCAAGACTTACAGTTACCATCGGGGTTGAGCTTCTCCTTCCATCGAATTCGATGCCTCCCCGCCCTGCTCTCAGGTATAGCGCTACCAACAGTGAGCTCATGGTTAACCGTTTCGTTGTAACGATCCCACGCCTCTTCCTGCGACTTGCCATACTGCGTTATTGTGATTGTACTGGATTGCGTAACAGGCTCCCCGGCCGGCTTAGCCTCCATCTTCCTCCCGACGTAAGCGAGTTTCCAAGCCTCCATCATAACCCCCCTCAATTGCGCAGCGTAGAATCTCTATAAAGTCATCTAGCCGCATGGTTGCTATTGGTGCCTCTCTGTCCCACTTACAGATGGCGACACATTTCTTATTGCTATTGCTGCTGCTCGCTGCCTCTTCGGCTTGCTCAAGTGCTGCTTTAATGTTGGGTCTCTTGCCCACCTTGCACTCGACCCATAGCGTTGGACAGTCCACGTCTGCTCGGGTGTCTCCCTTAAAACATTGCCCCGAACTCCTGGTTACACCTGGCCCAAAGACTGGCTTAAGTGCATTGGCTACGAATCTTTCGAACCTAGCTCCTTTATCTCTACTGTGTTTCCCCATTTTCTCCTCAACACTTCCTTTTGCTTCTCCCTCGAAATTGGCTTTTGCGAGAGCATCTTCATCCAGATCTTATCACCTGGCATTCTGAACTCTACAGAAAGCCATCCTACATCGTCACTCATCCCCTCACCTCAGACTACCGTGGTTGATTTCAATGAAAGCGCCACCATGGCGGAACCCCTCCCTGATCCTATCAATGACCCTAGCGCCATACCGCTCTTTGAATGCTTGTGCATTCAGGTTCGTGGTGATCACAGTGGGCCTGTAGTTGGAGTAACGCTCATCGATAATCTCATCTAGGCGGCTATTGAAGTGCCCATTCTTGTCCATGTACTCCAGGCCCAGGTCATCTATGACCATGGTTGGAACCTGGATAAGTGGCTCAAACTCGTTGTTGAATCCGCTTATCCGAACAAGACGCGCTGCCGTCCACCATCTCCTAGTCTTAGGAGGACATGAGACCTGTCCCCATGTCTTCTGTGACAGATACCACCCAGCAGCCGTACTCTTCCCACACCCCTTGGGGCCAGCAAGAACAAGACACCAAGCATCTTTAGGAGCCTTTAAGAACTTTGCAGCAGCCTGCATTGCAGGTGTAGCGCTCAGGTCTCCCTTGATTGTTTCAAGTATCCTATTGGGAATAAACTGTTGCTTAAGAGAATCACGAACAGCATGGGCCTGACCCTCCTTGCTTTCTAATTCAATAACTTCCTTGTCTTCATCAGTTAAGCCTATCTCTTTTGCTCGAGCTGCAATTTGCTTAGCCCTTGCCATGTAGGTTGACTCAATCCCCGAAGTCGACATGTCCATCTGAGAACTCCTCACTTCCCCCGTTGTACCCATAAGAGCTGGCCTTCTCTTTCTTCTCGGATTCAGCGTTCCTGGTTAACTGCTTGGGAAGCTCAATGAATCTCTCAAAGTGGCTATCGTTGGAGAATATGTTTTGAATGCTGTGCCGACCACGCTTCTTGTACCAGTCATCGTGATTGTTGCCGACAATTGCCATGCGACACTGCTCTGCTGTGTAGCCCTGGTTAATGCGAGCCTCAATAATCTTCCAGAGCCTATCCCCTGGCTTGATTGTCTTGCCTCTGTTTGGGTGGATTTGGCGGTAGAAGTTAACGACATTCTGCACTTTATCGAGGAGCGCAGCATCAACTTGCTTTACTACTTTTGGCTTCTTTGGCTTTTCACCGCTGATAGCCTCTAAGTCATCCGTAAGTTCTTTGAGTAGTCGTATGATTTTACCCAGCTTACGGCCATCGATTTCAAATGTAGCCATGCGCACCTCGCTCGGTGACCGAGACGGCCCCGCGTGATTGCGAGACCGTCCCGATGCTGGGGTTTTTCAGAAAGGAACATCATCGGCTTCGAACGAGTTTGCCTCAGCCGTAATGTCGATGCCCAAGTCCGTAGCCACCTGCGGGGTGTAATACTTCTTTGGAGTAAGGTGTGTCTTACCTGGCTTATGGTGCAGGTCGAAGCCACCCTTCATGCCAAACCACTGGTCGCTATCCAGCTCGGCCTTTGGGTCAAGCCCAAGGCAGTGGCAGAACTGGACATACTTCCACTTAGCCCGCTCTGTGAGCCAGATAGTGTCATACACCGTAAACTGTATTGTTCCGCTAATAGCCTTAAAGGTCATGTTGATCCCCTCGTTGCCAGACGGCGCAGTGGCATCTTCCACCTTTACAATCTGAAACGAGTAATCACCTGGCTCGTAACCGCCCTTAGTTCCGGCGTGACGAGACTCCTCTTCGGAGGAAATGTTCATGTTGATTTTAGCCATTGAGTCTATCTCCCATTGCTTCCTGGTACGTTGACCAGTTCAGTTCAATCCGCTCAGGCAGTTCATAACCTGCGCGACATCCGGCATCTCTTCCAGGCTCACCCTCGAAGTAGATCCATCGTTGCTTCCCAACCCGCTTAGCCTTACCGGCCTTCATCGCGGTTGCATCCACGACTCGAAAGTCCATGGTGCAGTGTCCAATTTGATCTGCCCAGTCACGCAAGCGTGTCCAAGCATAGCTGGAGACATTGCCCCCAAGCTTCTTAAAGTCATCACCCAGTGTAGACGGTCCCTTTTGGAGACCATCGTGGGAGATGAGAACGATGTTCATATTGCGCCGGTCTCGAATATGGTCGAGAGCATTGAGCAGCTCAGCCATTTTCTCACCAGCCATTATTGGACCCTTGTAGTAACTCATGTACTTGTCATGGTTTCCACGGAATACCGTCTTCAGAACCCAGTCCTGAGAAAGCTTCTCCGCCCTATCAACGGTATCAAGCACAAGCGTTTTGCGATCATGCTCACTGGATGCGATTGTACGGAGACAAGTCATTAGCTCGTCCCATGTCTCGCATGGTGTTTGTGGAATCTTTGGAACGTTAACTCCTGCGCAACCATCTTCTGTTTGAAGGAACAGTGGTGCTGGTGCTTGAGATCCAAAGGTAGTCTTCCCGATTTTGGGTTGACCGTAGATAACTAAACGCGGAGGCGGTAGCCTGAATTTCTCTGATGGCTGACTGATTACAAAGCGATCGCTCATCCTTACTCCTTCTTGCTTAACTCAATGTGAGTTCTTTCTTTTATTTCAAACCTTGGTGACGTTGCTGGATCCTCAATGCCCAGACAGGAATTAACAAATGCACACCCACCGTAGCTTGAGCATCGATGAGTGTTTCTTATTGGCTCGTCCATCACATCTATTCTTTGGGCCAATCTACAGAGCTCACTCATTCGAGACTCTACTTGGCTGTTCATGATCTGGACTGGAAAGCGCATATAACGCTCACCGCTATCTAAGTAGAGCTGCTCAATACGCTCAGCAAACTGGGGAAGTGTTTCCATGTTGTTTGCTTTACGTGTCTCCCAATCCTCCAGGCTTTCATCCTTGCGACGCTTTAAGCCTTTCTTGACTTGGCCTGGCTTCATTCTTGGGGATGTAACAACAACGTCGTACATGACCGAAACAGGAGAATTGAATTTCTGCTGAAGGTAAGACACGTAGATTGCTAGCTGATTATTCATCGGAAGCAGTCTGTAGTAGAGGGATGATGGATCCATAGCATCCTTGTTGGAGACATTCTTATGCTCCCAAAGGATAATCTCACCAGTCACATTGTCCTTAACTACAGCATCCATCTTCCCAACGAATCTGGTGCCAACACCATCTATGACGTAATCAAAGGCAAACTCTTCCTCAATGCCAAGAACCTCGTATCGCTTCTCTGCAAAGAGCTGTGCGTCTGCGTCTTCCCATTGAGCATAGTAGCCTTTGATGTATGCTCTATTGCGAATATTGAAGAGAGGGTCTTCATCGAATCCCTCCTCTGCTGCTTCGCCTTCCATAGCCTCAATGGCTTTTTCCAGAGAGTGTCCTCGCATGTAAGACTCTTCACCTACATGCATGATTGTCCCGGTACTAAGACCAACACTTTTCCAGACTTCTCTAAAGTTCTTATCGTACTGCCAGTAGTACAGTTGTTCACACTGTTGTGCGGTAGTGAGCGAAGTTGCGGACATTTGAGTCCCTACGCTAGTGAGCCGTGTCATCCCTCATAGTCTCCTTGGCTTTCTCGGTTTTCTCCCACTTCTCATATGCTTCATCATGAAGCGCATCGATCACCTGGGGTGGTTCTTGATCGGGGTAGCGAATCGCTAGTGCATCTAACAGCAGTGCTGTTATTTCCAGGAACTGAACGAGTCGGTTTTCTTTCCCCACTGTTCCATGGAGCATTCCCAATACGTTGTTCATCTCTTTGTGCATCTGTCTTATGTTCAAGGCAGTTCTCCTCATAGGTTGGTTGTGCCCATCGTACATCCTCTGGGAATGTGTCGGTGCTAGCTGGCCTGTTGCAGGTCAGTCTGTTCTTGTTTGTCAGTATATCCTCCTTCCTTGGGACGCGTAAAGTCTTCGACCCAAAAGTATTGGTCAGGATCGGGACACTTCAGGAGACCTTGTTGCACCTTCAGGTCCTTAATCCTTTTGTTTAAGATATAGAAGATTCGAGCATAGAGCTGGATGTCTTCGGCGATTGGTAGAACTTGAGGAGAGTCCATTCGTCTCCCAATATGACTAGCTGCTGCGCCTAGCTGTGAGCGCACAAAGTAAACGTTGTCCTCCCACTCTTCGATGGAGTTGGTGCAGTAGTGCCACGTATTCTCCGAGCCCTTCCAGTGAGTCCTCTTCAACGCATTGAGTCGGTACCTGAGCAGTGTGCCCGAGTCTGCTTCCCATGAGTTGAAGTATGAAAACCGGTAGCAACCTTTGCCGAATAGGCCAGGTGGCATGTACTGCTTGAAGATAACTGGACCATTGTGAGCCAGCCATCCCTGAACTCCCTGCCATGTAGGCCATCGCTCTGGGGAATGGGCTGTGTTCTCAATGTGCTTTAGGCACCAGTCCACGTTATTGAATGGACCAATCCCTCCCCTGCCTACACCGGCAAACCTTTCCCCCATCTCAGAGTCATAGATCTGAATGTAGTGCTGGTCTCCGAACTCCTCGTCATAGAACTCTGTATCAGCATGGAGGGGGATGTAGGTCCCCCACTTATCTCGGACGATAGAGTGGTAGATACTGTTTCTAACTGCAGGCATGAGTACTCCTCGATAGTTACGAGTGTGAGCAATTTACTTGTTAGGGTTGTGTGCTATCTCATCCAGCTCTACTTGGGTCTGGTCATTGATACAGGTCTTCCCGATACCAGGGTGACCGTAGACTGCTGGGACCTGGTAGTCCTCACAGCCCTCAACGGGTAAAGGACTCATCACCACGGGCGAAAGAGAATCAACCTGGCGGACGAGCATACCTGCCTCCATCAAAGCGACGGCTGGTTTTCGCATGTTCATGTATGAGCGGTCGGTAACCCGGAACATCTGCAATGGTCTGCCCTCTGACCATAGCTCCAGTATGTGAAGAGGCTCACCTCTGGCATCCTCGACCACGATCTCGAGAACCCAGTGTGGTTCACAATCCTCTGATTCAACCTTGCGCTGACCCAGCTTGACAAGGTGACCCGCGTTAAGAATCTGTGTCTGAACTGTCATTGTTTACTCCATCTGAAAGGTTAATGAGCCCATTAAGAATGGACATCTTCTTTACGTCTTCAACCCGGATGCTTTGAAGGTCGGTGGTACCTATGGCCAGTGGTCTGAAGGCCCCTTCGTTGAAAAGGAACTGCATCAAGTAGAACAAGAACGACGGGTTGAACTTCTCGTTCGCCTTGATGCCTATGTGCTCAGGGCTGTACTCCCGAGTAGGCTCACCGACTTTGTTAATGCCACCCTTCCGGACCAGCCAGAAGTCAGCTCCTCTGAAGGATGTCTTGACCCTAGCAGCATGCTTCAGCTTGCCGTTGAAGTAGTTCCCGTTAGGGTCTTGACCGTTGGTCGTTGCATATCTACGCATTACAATCCTCGCATTCCTTCTCATAGAGATTGATGACTTGTTCACAGGACGGACATGGCTGGTGGCTTAACCGCCACTCGTAAACCTTGTCCTCGAAATTAGGGGCTAGACCACAGATGGCAGCAAGCACTGCCTCGTATGCAATGGTGTTTGAAATTCCGCCCTTAGTGGGAGACTTCTGAAACTTGAAAGTCTCGCCATTCATAATGCGGGTCTTGAGTTTCTGGATAGATCTGGCTGTTATCTTAACAACGACAGACGTGCTGCCGCGTCGAATAAAGTAGTTGCCGTCTTCATCAATCTCAATGCACTCGTACTCAGATCCCCCTCGGGATGTAATGATGTCACCTACTTGAACCATGGTGCACCTCCTTTCACACAGGAAAAGGCGCCGCAGGCCAAACGTCGACCTGGGCGCCGGGAGGGACAACCGATTAGCTTATTCGTCTAAGCCTTGCATTGAGTCCTTGGAGCTCACCATTGATTTCATCTACCTCTGAGCACAAGTCTAGGTAGTCTTCACCCTTCGCCTTAGCCACGGCGACGATGCCTGAGTAGAACTCACGACGCTCTCGCAGGTTGGCAATCTCCAGTTGGAGTGACACCTTTTCAGAACGCTGTCTTAGGATTCCTCCGGCCTCTGCTGAGGATAACGATGCAGTATTCTTTGCTCTTCTAGCCATGATCTAGTCTTCTTTCTTTTGATAAGCTTCAGTGCAGTAATTGAAAGGAAGGAGCTGACCCAACAAAGGGCCAGCACCATGAACGGTAGCAGGAAAAACTCAATCATCAGTGACTGCCTCGATGTCGACGCAATCAAGATCAGTGATGTCCTCATCAAGGAAGTGAACATGTGTGTCACTGTAGTGTTTTGAAATCAGGAAAATCAATTCCTCGACAGGGATATCGAGAGAGGCAGCTCGCTCAATAACTTTGTCTAAATCATCTCGCGTCATGCCCACCTGCTTATCAAGCGTCTCCTTGGCGTAATCTGCAAGACCGGAATTCGCGATAGTTTTAACGATCAAATTCTTGTAATCCATACTGTCCCCATAGTTTTAAGGTTGAAGAGTGAGGTGGTATTCTTCCTGGTCTAACGACGCCAGTTGGCCCCCACCTCAGAGGGCTAGTTTTTTACCCTGGTATTCTTTCCAGAAGCTCGAGCTTATTCACCGGATACAGAGGCCATCCCTTTGACGGCATAGCCAACGCTGAGGTCCAGACTCTCAATGTTACCATCCCAGTCCTTTGGCAGTGGAACAAAGTCTCGTCCGGGATAGAGCGTCCACACCATAACCTCACCGTGGATGGTCTTGCGCTTGGTTGGATCATCGGGGTCTTGAGTCGAGGCAGGTCCGACGATAAGGCAGGCTTGCGTTGGGATCTTGCGCTCAATCTTGTCACTGACGAGCTCTTTGGTTCGAGCACCAGTGTCTAGATGCTGAGCCGTGAGAGACTGCATGTCACTTGGGTCCATGTCTGCGCTGGAAGCAACGCACTCTCTTGCATCGGGGAACATCTCGGCGACACCTTCTGCATCAAGGTAGAAGTAGTGGCACGATTCAAGATGGACGGACCCTTGGTACTGGCTGCGTGGGAGCTTCTTCCACTTGTCTGAAACAAGGTCAGCAACCTTAAGGTCTCGTCCCCATTTGGATCCACGCTCGCGATTGAAAAGGCTGTCGAGGTGATTGGGGTCATACTTGATTGTACTCTGTACTGCGATCACAAGAATTTCTGAAGTGGTAAGTGTTGTTGTCATAAGTGACTCCTGTGTGTGGCGATACTACGCCTTGTTAGAAAGAACTCTAAGTGAGTTAGAAAAAATTCGAAAGATGCACTCTACCTAGGATCCTAAGGTCAGCTGCTTGAGGTAGGCTCAGTCCTTTGGAAGTTCTTATGGGTTTCACTGACTGACATCCTCTTCTGTTTGGAAAACCTGGTCCCATGATAGAGTGCGTCGAAAGTCGGGCCAGGGGGTATCGCGATTTCCCCCGACCCTGTGCCCGTACCAAGGTAGACTGGTTACCCCTTGGGCTAGGGCGATTGTTTTGTATTAGTCATCGAGAGAGAAGAATTTTCTCCTGGTTGAAATCTGAAATCCGATTTAGCGCGTATATTGATGATGAGACGGAGCGTCCCCGCCTCCCCCTTCTCAGGGGGTGTCACGATTGTCGTGGGTGGATCGTGAGCGCTGCGTTTTTTGTGGTGGGTGGGTGGGGCACAAGTGAGCATATCCGCGCACCCTGTTGGGCACGGGATGTTTGCTGCATGGGAGCCCCGTGAGCGATCAAAAAAAGCGATGCCCGGCACCACCGTGTTGTTGGTGGCACCGGGCAGTTAGTGGTTTACGCTTATAGGGCGCCGCCGGTGTATGCTGCCTGGATGTCGGCTACCAGGTCGGCCTTTGCCGTGCGTGGCTTGAATGCCTGCGTGGGCACCATGTAACCGCATTCGTGAAGGTTCTTCGCAATTGCGATGAGTGCCTGCTTGTTCTCCTTAGTGAGGAGTTCCGACGTAAACTTCTCAGGGGAACGTTCCAGCTTGGCCGAGCGCGCCAGTGCCTGAGCACCCGCCCTTCGCTTCTGCATCTCCCCCAGGTGACGCGCCATCTCACCGGCTGCCTTGACGTTGTCGAACCCTTCGAACTCGGTAGGTTCTGAGAGTTGCTCGTCGGAACGGTCAACCAGGTTCGGTGCAATGGATGTCAGGGCCACGATAGCCGCTGCTTCCGAGATGCCACCGGCCATCATTTCGCCCACCTTGACTTTGAAGGCAGTGTCCTTGTCGTCCGTTCCGCCGACGTATTCAACCGTTGCATCGGCATCCTTGGCAGTGAACTCCATCTGTAGCCGAGCTTCCTTGAGGGTAGCCAGGACTGTGATCCAGTGGGCCTCGGTGACGCTCTTGTAGTCGAGATTCACCCAAACTCCGCCTTGAGGGAACTCAGGAGTCACTTTCTTTGGCTTGGTGATGGTCTTGGTGTCGGGCAGGCTCATCAGGTGCTCCTCTACCGCATTGACTGCTGACTTGGCTCGATCCACCGGTGCTCGTCCCCCAGGAATTACGCCGACTGATTGCCAGAGCTTCTCCTGGATTTGACTCTTCGCGGCAAAGAAGGCCTTGTTCCACAGTTGTTCGAGGCTCTTGAGGTTCATGGAGATGAGGTTGAGCTTCTGGAGGTAACCGGCTGCTGTCATGTCCACCTGAGTAGCGGGCATGTTGGCGTAATCACCCGACCCGGTCATCGCCTTGCTGTACTCGTTCTCCAGGTTTAGCTTGGCGGCTTCCAAGACTGGTATGGTGGCGAGGCACTCCGCTGGGACCGTCTTGAGGACGTTCTTGTGCATCTGCTGGAGGTTGAGTGCTACGTGGTGGATCTGCACGGCATTGAGGTCTGAAATTGAGCGGTAGTTCGCCATGGGGTCCGCTGCGAGTTGGGCGGCTGCCGCAGCCTCTTGGGCCTGTCGGATGACGGCTTCGGCGGCTTGCAGCTGAGTTTCGATGGCCAACATGGTGCTGTTAGATGTGATTGGTGAACTTGTCATGATAAAACTCCGTTGACCCGCTAGGGGCCTGAATGTCCATTGATAGGACGTTAGGTTGGTTCGAGCAGTTTATGGTCATGCTCAGGACGCGTTAGGTCTACTTCACGAGGCATGCGGCTGAGCCACCGACGATGGCACGGGCTGCTGCGTCGGGCAACTTGGCTACTGGCTTGAGACGCCACACCTTGAAGCTACCGGGCTTGGTCATTTCGTTGGCCCGCTCGATGAGGTCCTTAGTGCGCCCTTCTTGGCCTGGGGCCGCGATGATGACGCGCAGAACGTCCTTGGTTCTTTTGACTCGACTTGATTGCATGACCAGGCCGGCGTTGCCCCCACTGAGTGGCTTGGTACAGGGCGAGATGCTGTGGTAGCGGTCTGCGTTGCTGAATGCCCAGTCATGAGCCGCACGGTCTGCCTTGGTCTGGTTGGAGGAGATGAGGTAGATGCGTGCTTCTGGGTACTTCGCCTTGATGGAGTTGAGGGCCTGTGTCATTGGCTCGCCTGAGTCTCCGGTGGTGATGATGATGAGCTGCTTTGGTGATGTTGTCTGCTTGGTCACGATGGACTCCTGTGTTGAATTAAGTAAGGGCGTAGAAATCCAGACGGAGGAGGACGGTCAAGGATTGTAAACCAGACGCAAGAATCGATGCGAAAGTCCGGTACTCCGTACTTTTGTGTCTATTCGTAGGGGCTGGCGGGCGTACTCGTCCGTCCTTGAGCGCCCGACGACGGTTGGTACCGTTACGTTGGCTTAATTCGAGAGAGAGATAGATATAGCACAGGAGTGTAGGACTAGACCTTCCTGTCACAACCCTACGTCCGATTCCGAGGTGATGCTCTGAGTCGGTAGCGAATCTAGGGCCACTCGTAAGCCGGAGGCGTCGTTAGTGGCTCTGATTCTAGCGGGTCATTCAGCTTGATAGCATCCCGGAGAGACACATGTAGCTGCCCATGGACTCGTAAGCCTGTACTCAGGCGTCGTTAGTCCATTGAGCGGGCCTATCGACTAGTGCTCTAGGTATCAGCGAAGAGTGTCGCCAAGGTTCTCGGACTTGCGGTGGAGAGAACGTGTGACCGAGCGCAGGACTCGTAAGCTGTCGCGGACATGGTACTCCATGGCTGCGGGAGTGTCGGTAGTCCTGCACGAGAGTTGCGGGTTCTCTAGGGGGGTGGGGCGTGAGGTATTACGTGCTAACGAGTGCTGTTTTGGGCTCGTCGGTGCACGGTTTGGTACCAGGAAGGAGCGATAGGGTACACTTTTTGTACTAGATCTGTACATGTGAGCTACGTGATTCCAGTGAGTTAGGTGGTGTAAGGGTGTATTATACCGGTGGTGTGTTAGAAACCGTAGCGTGCCGAGTGTATGGTGAGAGTGATAGCTGACGGTGGGCTGGTGTGAGATAGTGCTTTTCTTACGCCTGTGGCTCATATCTCGATGGGGGTACCCCCTCTTTGAATTCTAGTCCAGGCAAGCCAAACACCCTCCATGAATTTTTCCCCGTTTTCAGTGTAGCGCAGTGCGTTATCAGCAGATCCCTATTGAAGCACCCCCCCTCGGATTAATCTAGAAAAAGCCCGCAAGGTTGGTTACTTGTATTGTGCATCAACGGGAAGCTACGTCCGTTGCCCCTGCCGATATCCAACTTGGGTAAGCCTTGAATGTCTAGATAATCATTGAAAGCCGAAGGGCGACAGGGGTTGCGCGTCCGCCTAAAGGGTGACCGGGGTGGTCACTGGCGTCTACTCCGTAGCTTGTGGGGTCCTTCCATGGTACCGACCTCTTGCTCTCAGTGCAATCGATCGTTTAGACTTTTTACTGTAGCCGGGAGGAAAGAATGTCTGAAGCAACTAAGCGCGCCGCAGGTGCCTACAATGTCCAGGGCCAGAAGGTCAAAGTTCTCTACACTAAAGACAAGCACAAGCTTTGGGCTGACCTCTTCTACATCACCGAGAGCCAGATTTCCGCCCTCAAGGACAAGGTGGACTCTGGTAACGAGCTCGACAACAAAGACTTTCAGAAATTAGACTCCTGTTACTCAGGGATGAAGAAATTACTCGAGATAGAGGCCGTCTTAAAGTCCGACGCAATAGCTTCAATGTCCAATGACGACCTTCTCAAGATTAGCCGCAAGATTATTAGAGAAAGGCCGAAGTTAGATGATTCGGGAAGTTAGACCACTAGACGAAGATTTTGTGTACCACTCATGGCTCCACTCGGTGAAGTGTCCCACACGGGCTGTCACCAAGATGACGCGCTGCCTCATAGATAATGTAATCAAGGAGAAGACTGTCTCCATATGGTGCCCAGACGATGACCCGAACCACATCATCGGATGGATTGCTCATGGGAAGCTCGAAGACACCAACATGCTGCACTACATCTTCGTGAAGAAGAACTTCCGAAGGAATGGTGTTGCCAATGACCTACTGCGTCATGTCTACCCAGATGACTCTCCGATCTTCTGTACTTTCTGGTCGTGGCACATGCAGCAGCTCGACGCTCGTGACAAATGGAACGCCAAGTATATCGGGAGCCTTTTGCCCTCTGTGATTTACACCATCCTTCACCCCGAAGAAGGTGGAGCCGCTTATGCCTCGTAAGAAGAAAGACAGGGCTCTCCCTGAGATGACCCTCACCGATCGAGAGGTTCTTGAGGCAATGGCCGTCAGATTTGGCGGAAAGAAAAAGCCAAACGAGGCTCAACTAAGAAGCAGAAGGAGTAATATCCTTAACTTGCGCAAGATGCTCTTCCGGGAGCAGCTGGATTTTATCGAAGACGACTCCAAGAGAAAGGCGGCTATATGCAGCCGTCGAAGCGGAAAGAGTTACGCTGCTGGTCGTTACCTGGTTCAGGAGGCGATGGAGAGCGATGGATCTACCTGTGTATACATCGCACGAACCCGAGAAGCTGCTAAGCGTATCCTTTGGACATCCCTAAAAGAGCTCAATCAAAAATTCCGCCTTGGGATTAGGTTTAACAACGCCGACCTCATTGCCACGCTTAAGAACACGAGTCAGATTATATTCACGGGCGCTAACGATGCTTCCGATGTGGATAAGCTCCGTGGTGCAGCCTTTTCTCTCGCTGTTCTTGATGAAGCCGCTTTCTTCAATATCGACTTGAAGGAGCTGGTTAACGAAGTATTGACCCCAGCCCTTCTCGATAGGGATGGCTCACTGGTTATGATCTCTACCCCGAACAGCGCATGTTCTGGATTTTTCTACGATATTACTGAAAAAGGGGCTTACAACTTCTCAATTCACAGGTGGACAGTAAAAGACAACCCTCACATGAGACATGCAATGAGGGCTATCCAGCAGGATATCGACAATGGGATCCTCGACCCAAACGACGCTTCCTTCAAACGAGAATACCTGGGACTCTGGGTCCGCGATGATCAAGAGGTCGTCTATTCCTACGCTGATCATAATCTGTTTGAGAAGACCCCCGACAGTAATGACTGGGAATACGTTCTCGGAGTCGACCTTGGTTATCATGACGCTACCGCTTTCGTTGTTGCTGCTTGGTCTCCAGACCACCCACACCTCTATCTTGTCGACGAGTACAAGGAGAGGCAAATGCTCACCTCTGACGTAGAGGACAAAATCAAGAGATTCATGGCTGACTATGACTTCACATCCATTGTCATGGATACCGGGGGTGGTGCGTCTCGAATGGTTCTTGAGACATTCAAGGAAAGAAGCAGGCTGCCGGTAAAACCAGCAAGAAAAACAGGGGATAAAGTTGGTCTCATCAAAATGATGAATTCGGACTTAAAAGGCAGTGTTTTGAAGGTTCGGAGGGGGATGGAGCTGCTTGAGGAGTGGGATAAGTTGCAATTTAACCGGGCAGGAACTGCCGAAGATCGTAGATATGACAACCACTTATCCGATGCCGCCCTCTATGCCTGGGTTGAATGTAGGCACTATTTGTATGAAGCGAAGGTTCCGGGCGTCATTCCGGGCTCTGAGGAGTACTACAAGCAACTTGAAGACAAGATCGAGCAACGACTACTTGATGAACAGCACCAGGAGAGTTACGATAAAGACCTATGGGGGGAAGGTTACAACGAATCAGACCTCTGGATTAATTAGGAGCAGGGAATGACAAAGGTATTTAACGCATCAGTACCAACAACCAAGAAGCTAAAGAGCATGCTTAAGATGCTTCTTGAGTATGGTGTAGTTCGTTACAAGGACGCTGAAGTTGAGATTGAGCTAGGTGGCTCGCCTATGGTGGCGATGGCACAGTCAAAGAAGTTTGATTTTAACGACTATGACCAAGAGTCTGCACCGTTAACCGGTGATGCAACTCAAAATGTTCGCCTCGAACCCGTTGATGATCTAGGTAATAGCGAAGAAGACTATCTTTACTGGAGTGCTGAAGGATGAATAACGGAGTGTTTGACAACAATTTCTGGTGGAAGTCAGAGAGTGAACCTCACTCCGACATCGCTTCATTTGTCAGAACACTCCGAGAAGAGCAGGATCAGTACTACACTGAGACAGCCGTCCACTCGGGACTTTACAACGGTCGTCCGACACACAGTAGGTTTATGTATGGCATGCAGGGATATGCCTCGATGCGTCAGCCCAGACTGACCTTCAATATTATCCACTCCATCTGCCAGGCCGCCACGGCTAAAATCGCCAAACATAGACCAGCCGTAAACTTCCTCACCGAGGGCGGGGCGTTCTCTCAGCAGAGAAAAGCCAAGCAGTTTACCAAACTCATGCAAGGCCTGTTCTATTCCCTGAACATTTACTCAATTGCCCAAAGAGTCTTCTTGGACTGCTGCATCACGGGAACTGGTGTAATGAAGATCTTTGCTGAGCATGGCAAGGTGAAGGTTGAGCGTGTCCCTATCTGGGAGCTTACGCTAGATCCTGTTGAGGCAGAGAACGGGAACATGCCTCGCCAGCTCTTCCAGACTAAGAAAGTCTCAAGACACATGCTTGCGGAAATGTTTCCGGAGAAAAGGCAGCAGATTCTGGACGTGTCCTCTAAGACAGACGAGGGATACGACAACGGTCGAGACTCTGACATGATCGAATGTCACGAGGCATGGCACCTGCCTTCAGGGCCAGAAGCCACTGACGGACGACATGTTATCTGCGTTCATGATGTTACTCTCCTCGATGAAGAGTGGTCGAAAGATCACTTCCCGTTCGCCTTCCTTAAATGGAGCGAGAACCCTATGTCCTTCTGGGGCAATGGTCTCACCAAAGAGGTGAAGGGAATCCAGATTGAAATCAACAAGCTCCTGGCAAGAATCCAAGAGCAGATGCACCTGGCAACCCCGAAGGTCTTCATTGAGGACACCTCGAAGATAGTCCAGACCCATCTTAGCAATAAGGTATGGGGAGCCATCACCTACAGAGGAACGCCACCACAGTTCTTTGTTCCAAGGGCTGTATCGGGTGAGATGTTCTCCCACCTGGACCGACTGGTTGAGAGAGCCTACGAAATGACGGGTATCTCCCAGCTTGCGGCTCAGAGCAAAAAACCCGTTGGTCTAGAATCAGGACGCGCTCTCAGGGAGTTTTCTGACATAGAATCTGAGAGATTTATGGTCGTAGGCCAAGCCTATGAGCGACTGTTTGTCGATGTTGCCGAGCAAGCCATTGAGATGATCAAGGATTTGCACGACGACGGCAATCCGTACACGGTAGCAAGTTTCGACAGAAAAGGCGGCCTAGAGCAGATTGATTGGGATGAGATCGACCTCGATGAGGATCAATACATCATGCAAGTGAAGCCAATCGGCTCACTGCCTCAAACCCCAGCAGCCAAGCTTGCATCGGTAAATGAGATGATGCTTAACGGCATGTTCTCAAAAGAAGAGGCGCACCAGCTCCTCGACTTCCCTGATCTCGAGACAGCCAACAAACTCAAGACGGCCCATATCGAAGTGATTGATTTGGCTATTGAGAGAATGCTTGAGGACGGCGAGTATATTCCGCCCGAACCATACATGGCTCTTGAGTACGGAATCAGTAGAATCCAGCAAGCATACAACCTCGCGATTATTAATGATGAGCCGGAAGATAGGCGGGAATTACTTCGAAGATGGCTCGCGCAAGCCGATTCGATGATGGCGCCGCCACCAGCAATGCCACAAGGACCCGCCCCATCCCCAATGAGCGGGCCAATGGCAGGGCCTCCGCCAGGACCGATGCCGGGACCGATGCCTCCCGGATTGCCACCGGGAATGGCGGGGCCACCTGGGCTTCCCCCCGGACTACCGCCAGGTCCACCAGCACCACCAGAGCCAGGAATAGCAGCCCCATTACCGGGCATAGCATAGGAGCGTTTTAATGAGTGAAGAGCAAGTATCAGAGCCAATGGTTAGTGAGTCATCACCGGAACCTGCCCATGAGGCAGAGCCAAGCCAGCCAGAGTCTTACAACATCTACAGTGAAGAGCCGTCCCCGATAATGGAGCCGACTCAGGCCGAGCCCGTCCAGGAGAGGATGAAGAGCAAGGAGTTTCTTGAGAATGTCCGACGAGACAAGGAGCTCAGGAAGCGTGAGATCGGCTTAAAGGAACAAGAGAATAGTATCCGGGCTCAAAGAGAAGAGTTTGAGAAGTTCCAGGCTGCCAAGAAGCTTATGGAAGAAAATCCTTCTGAATTCTTTAGGTCTCAGGGCATGGATCCGATGGGAGTCTATAAGGACTGGACCCATCGAATGATTCAGGGTGATAACCCAAGCCTCTCTCCAGAGCAGCAGATTGGCAAAAACTCCAAAGAAGTCGAGGCCTTAAAGGCTGAGATTGCTAGAAGAGATCAAGCTGCCCAGGAGAATGCGAAGAAGGCCCAGAGTAATCGGGCGTATCAATCACTCGTTGGCGAGGTTGAGCAGTTTGCAACCAGTAGCGAGGGATTTGAGCACATTAAGGAGTCTTGTAGCGCACAAGACGTAGTTAATGGTATGATTACTTATTACCGCCAAACAGGCGAGCAACTCGAAATAAAAGAAGCATTTGAGAAGATTGAAGCCGGACTCCGGAAGCGTGAAGAGGAGTTTTACCAAGACCCAAAAGTTTTGGCGAGACTCGAAAAGTATTATCCAGGCGCAACGAAAAGAGTGAAGGGATCACAAGCTACACTTTCATCCCGTTGGAGAGAACAAACTACTAGGACTGAGTCCGACGACATGAGCCTTGAGGATCTCAAGGAGATGTATAAGGGCAAACTCTTTACGTAATTATAGGAGGGAGCTATGGCTTCTTTTAATTTGACCAACTTCGATGCGGCCATGAAGCACATGTACCCCATCAAGAAGGTCGAGAATCTTGTTTACAAGAACAATCCTCTGCTTTCGATGATGCCGAAAGTGACCTCATTTGCAGGTCGTAACGTAACCTACGCAGTTGAGTACGGGCAAACACCTGGACGATCTGCCAACTTCCTGACGGCGCAAACAAACCGTGGTGGAACTAAGCTCGAAGACTTCGTTGTCACACGAGTAAAGGACTACGCGGTAGTTAGCCTCGACAACGAAACCCTGCTGGCCGCTGACGGTAGCGAAGGCTCGTTGCTTGACGTTGCAAAGGCGAAGACTGACTCAGCTCTTCATGCACTTGCTCGCTCAATGGGTCAGGCGATTTACCGTGACGGTACTGGATACATCGGCTCTACCGACGTAACTGGTGGCGACACAATTATCGTGCTCGAAAACGCAGCAGATGTTCGAAACTTCGAAGTCGGCATGCGAGTCGTTCGCGGTACTTCAACGGCAGGCGATAGTCTTCGTGACAACGGTGCAGCCGCTGAGATCGTCAACGTTGATCGGACCAATGGTCGTTTTACGATTCATGCAAACTCAAACGTTGTATGGCCTAGCGGTCAGGCGAATGACAAGCTGTATCTCGAAGGCGATGCAACTAACAACGCGTCTCCTGGAACAAGCAACTTCAAGCGTCTTGCAGGTCTAGAAGCATGGTGCCCTCAGTCGGCTCCTGGCTCTACTGCATACTTCGGAGTTGACCGATCTCAGGACACCACTCGTTTGGGTGGCCAGAGAATCACGGGTGCCAGCTCCATCAAAGAGTCTCTCCTTGATGCAATGGTTACCATCCACCGTGAAGGCGGAATGCCGTCTCACTGCTTCCTTCCGCCAGACCTCTGGCTGAATCTAGCAAACGACATGGTGGGGTCTCCGCTTTCATCAGGAACATCGACCGCGGGTGACTCTCGTCGTCGATACGGACCCAATGATACATCGGGCGTAGTTGGCTTTAGCGCCATTGAGCTCGCTGGACCTAGCGGTGTGATTCCGGTTTATGCCGACCACAACTGCCAGCCAGGAGTTGCATGGGTTCTTCAGATGGATACTTGGGAGTTCCGAACCCTCGGAAGTGCTCCTCGTATTCTCGACTTCGACGGCCTCTCTGGTCTTCGTGAGCAGAACGCTGACGGAGTAGAGTACCGATGGGGTTGGTATGGTAACATCTTGTGCAAGGCACCTGGTTACAACGCTGTTGTTACCGGTCTTGGCTCGCTCTAAGGGAGGGTGAAATGTTAGCTACAAGTTCAAGCAAAGAGCTGGTAATCGTCGCTGGTCGTGTCAACGGCACTGGCACTGCGGCTATTCAGGCTGGTGAAGGCTTCTCGTTGGATGATGATGGTACGGGTGATTACGATATCACCTTCCATCGCGCTTATGACAAGCTGGTCTCAGTTGTTGTTAGCAGCGAGACTGCTGACTCTATCGCCCTGGTTAGCACCATCACTCACACTGATGGGACAATTGGGCCGGTTATCACTTTCTTGGGGTTTGATGCCACTGACGGCACAACTGCCAAGGACATCATCTTTGACTTCATCACTGTTTGGGAAGTTGATACCTGATAGGGGGTCGTTATGGCTGACAAAGGTGCAGATCTAGCCCTGCTTCTCGGGGGTCCAGAAATGGAATCCCTCGATGAGGGTGGCGATGATTATGATGCAGCTTTCGCTGATGCTGCTGATGCAGCGTTCAGTGCCCTGAAGTCAGGAGATAAGGGGGCGTTCTCAGAGCATCTGAAGGACGCCATCCATATCTGCCTGGAGCATAACCCAGGACCTGTAGAGGAAGAAGAGTACTGATGTCTACCTTGTCAGAGCTAAGGACGAGAGCCCGCAGAAGGGCAGACGCTGTTGGGAATAACTTCTTCGCTGACGCTGAGATTAATGACTACATTAATATTGGCTTAGGCGAGCTGCACGATTTACTCGTGTCGAAGTATGAAGATTATTACGTCAGCAGCGTTTCGTTTAGTCTGACATCGGGAACATCGACTTATGCTTTCTCTGCAATAAGTCTTACAGACTTCTACAAGCTTCTTGGCGTTGACGCTGTTCAGGGCAACGATACCGTTAGGGTCAAGAAGTTTAATTTTGCAGACAGGAACCGCTACCAGGCCGATGTGTCTATCTATAGTAGTAAGGGTTATGCGGACTATGAGTACGCAATCAGAGGTGAATCCATCGAGTTCATCCCTAAGCCCACTTCTACAGACAGCATTAAGGTCTGGTATGTTCCTTCCTGCACAAAGCTGACCTCAGATAGCGCAACTGTATCAAACAGTATTGAACTCAACTGGGAAGAATACGCTGTCCTGGTTGCAGCAATTAAAATGAGACAGAAGGAAGAGACATCCACTGGAGCACTAGAGCGCGACCTCGAAAGAATCACAGCACGCATCGAAGAAGCGGCCCGAAACAGAGACGCAGCAGAACCCTTTGGGATTACGGATGAAACGTCAGGCGTAATGCCTTACTATCGCTGGGGACTCTGATGACTCTCCGAAGATTTGAGCGAATTCAAGTGCCTGACCCTGACCTGAACCGGGTCCAGTCAAGACTCCAAGACACGCTTATGCCCGTTATGGATTCCTCAATCATTGACGGTCTTCTTATTACTGACCAGGCACTGGCCTCTGGGACAACATCAATTATCTCTCATGGCCTTGGTCGAAAAATTAAAGGCTGGATTGTTGTTGGCAAAAACGCGGCTCAGCACGTCTATGACGTTCAGTCCTCAAATGACAATCCGGATAAATTCCTTTACCTCACTGCTGGCGGCACAGTTACCGTAGATCTGTGGGTGTTCTAATGGCTCTCGATAAGAAACTAGTTAGCATTCCTTTTTCATCCGGTGCAGACACTAAGACCTCCGATATTGTCATGCAGCCAGGGCAGCTCGAAGTCCTTGAGAATGCTGTCTTTGAAAAGACCGGCAGGATTGAAAAACGAAAGGGGTGCTCTGGGTCTACCCTGGGTGGATCAACTGACGCTGTTGGATCAGCCACAATGAAGGGCAATTATTATTTGTTCCAAAAAAGTGGGTATAACTACACGTTCCCAAAAACTGGAACGTCTGGTTCAGGCATGCAGCAAGGAAAAAGGACCCACTTTAAAACAGAGCTCTTTTCAGTGACAAACGGAGATGGCCACCATCAGGAGTCTCCCTCAATAGCCGTGTCTCAAGATGGAACAATAATAGGGGTCGCATGGACACAGGCTTACTGGAACTCATCTACCGGAAACATAAACTACGAATACCGCATAAGCTTTCTTGACGCAGATACAATGACTCCTCTCAGTAGTGATATACCGCTTATCGGTGATGCGAGGGCTGATAAGGTAAATCGCGGAAAGATTAAAATTGTAGCACAAAGCAACACTGTGAATGCAACCGCAAATCATTTTGGTGTTTACTATGAGTATGTGGATTCAGGTGGCAATTTATCTTTATTTAAAAGAAGCGTTTACAACGGGGCGATTGATCTTACAAATCTTACCTTGTTCCCAATAACTGCCATTGCAAGCTCTTCTGTTTACAGGCAAACAGCTGCCGAGGCATCTTTTGACGTTGTGGAGTATAAACAGCCAAGCGCTACGACCTCTGCTGACTGGAACAAGGTTCACATTGTCTTTACCGAGTACGATACGTCTGGCTCTCAGCACAAAGTTACCTACAAGCTAGATAACAGGGGGACTCTTTCTGGCTCAGTTAGCCACAACCAGTCCGCCGCAATGACGCAATTAACTTGCTTTAGAAGTGATGCTGGCGGAACTGATAGATTCTACTTTGGGTTTAGCGTCGGGACAACGCTACATTTAAGACACCATGACGCTGATGACTCTAGCTCTGGAACCATTGCATCCACCCATGCGCTCGGCAGCAGCTTGAGCATTGTTCAGTCTGGCGGATTTTGCAAAGCATACAATACTGACACGATTGACTATGTTGCAACTTACGGAACAACAGCCTCTACGAAATATTCTTATGTTTCAAGGATACAGATAACCCCTGGCTCGGCTACTTTAAACGTTTATGGGAACCCTCAGCGGGCGCACGTATGGGGCGTAACTGGGCCAATGACCTCCTCCGAAAGTCTCATTACTTTGATGGCCCAAGAGACCAGGAACACGGAAGATCAAGATCTGGTTCTTCATTCGGTCCTTCCGTATATGAACATTTACGCTACCCCCAGCAGCATTACTGCTGCGCTTGGGTCGTATTACAATAACTGGTTTAGGGGCTTGGTCGGCCTTTGTTTTCGTCAGGAACTTGTGAGGAATCACCTTGAGGGTATTTCTCCTAGAATCATTTCGTCCGGAGGAAAGCACTACACCGTTCTTCCAAGGGCAACAAACATTCAGACATTTGTTGACGGGTCTGGGAATGTTTCAACCGCAATAAACAGCTCTTGTCACGTTGTCAGAATAACCACGGATGACCCTGTTTACGAAACCCCAAGAGCGCAGCTTGCAAGCACCTCGTACCTTGCTGGCGGTGGGCTTGTTTCGAACCCGTTCAACTGGTGGTCCGAGGTTGGCTTTTCTCAAAAGCCGGGCCTATCAGTTGCCGAAACAGCGGCTGGGAGCTTGGATTCAAGTGGCGTGTATAAGTATAAGGGCGTGTGGGAGTGGATAGATGGCAACGGAGACCTTCACCGGTCTGAACCATCCGACCCAGAAACGCTTACCCTCACCAGCACCAATACCGGAGTAACCATTACTTGCGATGGGCTATCCGCCACGAGCAAGTCTAGTGCGGGCAGTCTCAACCTTGTTATTTACAGAACTCAAAACGGGGGAAGTATTTACAACAAGGTCGGGACAATTGAGGTTGAAAACTTCGGAACAGATATGAGTCCAACCGGCCTTATTACTCATGTAGATAAGGTATCGGATGCTAACGCTGCTACTGGCGCCTTCCTCTACACGGAAGGTGGGGAACTAGTTAACACAGCCGCACCTGCTTCAAGGTATGTAGAGTCTCATCGTAATCGCTTATTTGTCATATCTGAGGATGACCGAATCTGGTTTTCAAAAGAGGCGGAAACGGGTTTTGGGGTATCCTTTAGTGATGCCTTGGAAGTTGTTATGAATAGAAGCTATAGTGACCGTCCAACCGCCCTGTGTAGTGCTGGCGATGAGCTTTATATTTTTAAAGAAAAATCCATATGGACTCTTTCTGGGGAAGGTCCAAGCAAGACAGGGGTTGGTGAATTCTATAATCCCCGGAAAATAAGCTCCATAGTCGGGGCTCTTATGGGCAGCCCTACGCTTCACACTGATTCTGGAATTTACTTTCAATCCCCTAGAGGCATTTTCAGAATAGGTCAGCAAGGCATTGAGTACATAGGGGCGCCTGTTGAAGATCTGCTTGGCTCTCAACGCGTTGTAGGAATTAGGCATCACCAAAAAACAGAGACTCTTCGGTTCGCTCTACCTGATAAGGTTCTTTCTTATAGCTACAGATATAACTCATGGTCTAATCACAAGTATGAGCTTGCTGAAGATCAGGACATCGTTGGCATCGAAAACGTTGATGATGTCATCTATATCGCAACAGACAATGATTACGTCTTAATTGAAGACTCAAGCTATAAGGTTAGTAATAACGGCTCAACGTCTTACATTCCCCTTAAAATGAAAACTGGCTGGATATCATTCAACCAAATTCAGGGCTTTGGCAGAGCTTATCGATTTGCCATTCTAGGCGAAAGCCGAGACAAGCATGTGCTCACTGTTAAGGTTTATTATGACTATGATGACAGTGCCTCGGTGGACACCTACACATTTACGACCAGCTCTGCGACTGATGCCGTCCTCCAGTTTAGGGCCCATCTTTCTAAACAGAAGTGTCAGGCTGTGAAGTTCGAGATTTACGATGCAGACAATAGCGCCTCTGTGGGTGACGGGTTTGCGATTGACCAGATTACGATTGAGGTTGGAACGAAGAAGGGCATCTTCCGAACAACCGAAGCGAACACGATAGGAGCAAGCTAATGGCGCTTATATCAGCAAGCCAATCCCAGTATGCGGGCATGGACGATGAAGAGGCTAGAAAGAGGCAGAAGGGCGATCTTCTTGGTCGGATGAAAGGCAGCATTCCTGACGCATCGGGAGCCGATGCTGCGCCCCCACAAGAGAGCAGGCCTAATGCGGATATGTCGGAGTCAAATCCACCGCAAACACCTCCTCCGCAATCAACCGTTTATAGCGGCGGAATTGCCCCAACTCCTACGGGTGATCCTGACTGGAACCCTAGATGGGAAAATGAGTTCTCGAACACAGGTGGAGACAACACAGGTGGAGACACGCCGCTCACCCCTCCTGGGTCGAAGCCAATTGACTATCAACCGCCTAGCCCATCCGGACCAATGCTGGATACGGGAACCAAACCTATCGATTATGAGCCGACTCCGACGGGTGACTATTCGCCCTACCCGCAGGGGAAGCAGGAGATGCCAGGTAACTTGCCAGTAAATCCGTATGCAGGGGCTAACGAGTGGAGGCAACGTCCCCAGACATTTGAGCAAGAATGGATGGATCCCTACATCTTCGATGCAATGGCAAGGGACTACCAGAACCTTGGTGCAGAGACAGCTACGGGCAGGGATATAGATATTGGGCAGGCAGAAAGAGCTCGCGATGCACAGGACACAGGGCTCCAATCCATGCTAGATCTTGCGGCTGGTGGAGAATCGCCAGCAATGCGTGCTCAAAGAGAAAGAGGCATGCAGCAAGCAATGGCGGCAGCAGCATCTTCAAGAGGAGCGCCTGCGGCAGCAGTTCAAAGAGCCATGACTCAGCAGATGGCGGAGGTAGATCGTGGGGTATCTGAAGCAATAGCTGGTCAGCAAACTGCGGCAGCTGCACAGGTAAACCAGATGGCTGCTCAGATGCGAGATCAAGACATGAGTCTTGAGCAAATGCAGACCCAATTCTCTAACCAACTAGGCCTATCAAATGCTCAAATGCAGAATGAGATGGCTACGGTAGAGGCTCAGGTTAATGCCCAGCTAGAAGCTCAACGCGATCAAATGATCACGGAACTGATTGGGCAAGGCGTATCTAGAAACGTTGCCCTCATGCAGGTTGATGCCCAGATGGCTCAGCTCCATGACGAGCTAACGTACAAGACATGGGCCGGAAGACTTGGCTCTCAAACACAGATGATGTCTTCAGCAATGGCTGAAGGTGGACTCCTAACCTCATCGCCAGAAGCAGTCGCCGAAAACGCAGCGCTTATTAATATGATGTCAGGGGCTCCTGCTGCGGCAGGGTTTGAGTCGCCATGGCAAAGACTCGTTACTGGGGATGAGGATGCAGTCTCAAACCAGCTAATGAGTCAGATTGTCGGAGGGCAGCAAGGGGGTCCTGGTGGCGGTCAATGGACATGGAATACAGAGTCAGGCGAATGGGAGCTTAGTGACCGTGCAGTAGAGTCGGGTCAAGCAGGCGGCATGACTGATGCTCTCGGGAGACAAGTCTTCCCACGATACTGGACAGATGAGGCAGGAAGAAGGCACCTGACTTTTGATACGCACAGCGAACTGCCTGGGCATCCAGACTCAGGTGGCGGAATTCTCACCGGAACCGGAGAAGGTGGTGAAGGTGGTGAGGCCGCAGGAACCTACGATGATTATGACTGGTGGAATCCTGGAGACTGGTTTGGACAACATGACGAAGATAGTTTCTGGAGTGGGATAGAGACCAAGCAGAATGTCCAGAATATCGGTGCACCTTCATCGGCGATGAATAGACCGGATGAATACTTCCGCCTAAGAGAGCCTCAGATGAGAATGGGCCAGCCAATGCCCTTGGAGTTCAACACGGCACCATCTGTGACAGACCCTCTAAAGCAAGGAAGTCGGACAAGGCCAGTTCCAGGGGCTCCTTCAAACTTTGGAAGAGACGTTGTTTCATCCTACGGGGACATCAGTGACGCCAGGGCTTATGGGAGCCTTGGACGACTTGGAACAGCCGCCATGTTTGGGAACAGGGAAGAGCGAGGCGAAGCTGTACAGGGGATTATTGGGACAGGGGTAAACAAGGCGATTGAAGCTGGTTTGTCTAAGCTTGCAGAAGGTGCCTCTGCCATAGGGGCTACGGAAGAAGAACTCTCGGCGCTTACTGCTGATGAGATTGGCTCACACATCGAAACAGCGGTGTCCGAGTCAGGCCAAAAGGCAGCCCTTACTGCCGCCGAAAGCAAGGTTCTTGAGCAAGGCGTAAACGAAGGCCTCTCGGAGGCAACCAAGTCCAACCCCTGGGCAGCTGCGGCAGCGGGTGGTCTTCAGCTAGCAAGAGACCCCAGCCTTAAAGGTGCAATTGACACAGGTGCAACGGCACTAGGGTCGGCTATTGGTGGTCCGATTGGTGGAGCAATCGCGTCTGCGGCATCAAATGTAGCAACGTCTGCAATGGGGATGGGTAAGCCCAAGCCTCCTCCGATTGACCCCAGGTCAATTCAGCCAGGGGCTATGGAGATCCAGGACCCAGGAGCAGTATACTCAGGACTCGAAACAAAGCAGTTCGTGGAAGGATTAGACCCGTACTCCGAACCAATATCTCTCAGCAAACCGGGACTTCTGCGAAGTGATGAAATGTCGAAGTCTGGGATAGGGGCCTCCGGGGATGAGCTCTCTGAGTTCAACCGGACACTCAATCCTGTGAAGTATGACTACCGACCCGAGTTTGGTGGTGAGACAGGCCAGTATGGGATCATTGCCCAGGACGCTCAAAGGCATCCGGCTGGTCAGTCATTTGTGAAGCAAGCGGCAGATGGGACTCACGTTATAGATACAGGCAAAGCCACCATGGTAAACATGGCATCTACTGCTAATCAACAAAGACTCATTGACGAACAGGCCCTGACCATCAAAGAACTGATGGACCGAGTCTTGCGGATGGAGGCTGGCTGAAATGGCTGATAATGAAGACCTCTCACTGACATCATCGATGCTTCCTGACCAGGACTTTGTGGACTGGATGACAGGTAAGAGCCCAGGTGTTTCTTCTCCATCGCTACTCAGGGAGGCGCACGAGAAGGCAACAGGGGGTAAGCCCACTATGGCCCTCCCTGCAACGTCCAAGGCCCAGTCTGATAAGATGTCTCGCATATGGGCAATGGACCCAGACTCCCGAGAGGCTTACTTCAAAAAGGCCCCTGGTGATCGAAAGCTGTTTGAGGCTGACACAAGCTTAATGCTTTCTCAGACCTTTCCGGGTGAGATGAGCTACGAGAAACCTGGTCATGACTTTAGTCTGGATATGTCAAGGGAGCCGGATACCCCGGGCAGCCCGGTCTACTATGACCCCGAAGAAGCGGACAAGCGATATACTGATGCCGAGGAAGCCGCCGAGCTGGGGTCATCATCGGTATCTGCATTCTTTGATGCAACCGGTTCTGACATGATGCTCGGCGATATCCCATTAGTACACGAGAGCTATGGTCCGCCAGGTGAGAGCTGGCAGTCAAGGGGGGTGTTGCCAGAAGAAGACCCATCAGGACCTATGTCCATAATGCCCACTGAGCAGATTCAGTCGCTAATGCAGCAGACCGGTCTAAGTGAAGAGGTTGCAAGAGATGCCTTAGCTCAGATTAATGGCGAAGAAAAAGAGCCTGGGTCAGTGCAAGCAGAGTCTACGGAATACCCTAGCGCGGGCTATATGGACTTCGCGAATATGGGCGACGATCAGTGGAACGCGCTGATGAATGCCTTTGAGCTCAACAAGCCATTTGAGGATTACAAGATTCTGTCGGGGCAGGCTTTTCAGGGTGTTCAAAACCTTGCTACTCGCGAAGGTGAATTCAATACGATTAAGGAGCAGTACAAGGGTGTTGCAAGGACTCTCTTTGGAAACAAGGAGGCACCCCAGGAGATAGACGGCAAGAAGAACCCTGAATACATGGGGGTCATGGGCCAGCTTGAGGCGGCTAAGCATGAAAAGAATCTGCTAGATTCTGACCTAGCTCTCCATGAAGTAGAGAAGGCCAGATCTGAAAAAGTAATCTCTAACGTTATCGCCGCTGAGACAAGGAACCTCTGGAAAGATTACGCTGGACCGGGCGGAAAGCTTGAGAGGGGCGAGGCTTTTCTGGATTCCGCACTGGAAGAGATTCAGTCAACAGGTCAGAGCTTCTGGCAGCAATTCGACCCATTCCCTGACGGATGGGAGGGTGAGGCTGACTGGGGAAATATTGGGAGAGTTGGCCTAGCCCTGACATCTCTTGCAACCCTTATTGGGGGAACAGCTCTCAACGTTATTTCTCAAGGAAAGATCCCTAACTTCGGATTGCCGTTGTTCCAGCTCGCGCTCGATAAAGCATCCGAAGGGATGATGACCGGGTACAGGCAGGCTGATGCTGCAAACACTATCATCGGGAGGATGGAGAGTATCCTTGGCAGCAGAAGAGCGGCCATCGGTCAGATGGAGTTAAAGGCCTACGAAAAGGCTGCAAAGCATTTTGAACAGCTGGCAGCAGAGCACAGGGGCAAAGACGAGGTAAAGGCAAACGCTTACCAGATTGCACATCTTGAACTGCAACAGAAGCACCTTGAGAAGAAAGAGCAGTCTAAGCGAGAGCTTATGAATATCGTCATGACCGAGGCAGAGCTTAATGCCAAGACAGGTGATGCAGCTCAGTCCTACTACAACCAGAAGACACATGCTGACATAGCTAAGATGCAATCTATCCTCGCCTATAGGCAAGCGGCTGAGAACTCGAAGGAGGTCGCACCAAAGCCAGAGTTTAGCGAGGATGTTGTTGAGGCTCGAACTAAGGTGCTCGATGCTACCAACAAGTTCAAGTCAACACTCAGGCAGTTGATAGATATAACCCAAGACAATCCAGGAACCCTTGAGCAGTTCCTTACCATGGCGGTCAGCGACCTGACTGACAAGTTTGATATGGAAAGCGATGAATATCAAATCTGGAAAAGCTTGCACATGCAGTCTCAAATCATTGGTCAGTATATGGCCAGAGGATTTGACACTGGTAACCTGAGTGAGTGGGAGCAGAAGTTCTGGCGAGAAATTGTTAACCCAACAAACCCAGGAACATTCAGCGTAAAGAACCTCATTGGCCACATGTACATCTTCGAGCAAGACAGAAGAGGCCAAGTACACCGAATGTGGTCCTACATGAACAGCGCAGACAAGGCGCGCTTCGCGGAAGGAATCAAGAGCACCTGGGGAGGTGACTTCCTTGGCGAGCATGAGAAGTGGAGGCAGAGCGTTAAAATGCTTTCTCATGGGGCAGAAGGGGTCGCGGGCTCCGGGGTGCCATACACCGGGGCAAAGCCAGCACTTCATGGGACAGAAGCTTGGGATATTCTCGGCTTTGATACCAATCTTTTTGATGGGGAAAC
>Ga0208790_1000204_pt1 | contig 31315 bp, 34 predicted proteins | sample 10_taG_FD_184083 | JGI IMG/M metagenome (GOLD analysis project Ga0208790, IMG submission 184083) | Marine viral communities from the Subarctic Pacific Ocean - 10_ETSP_OMZ_AT15264 metaG (SPAdes) (version 2) | ecosystem: Environmental > Aquatic > Marine > Oceanic | place: Pacific Ocean | collected... | reverse complement strand
TGGGCGATCTCGGCACCTTGGTCCCAAGTCAGTGAGCGACGCAATTGAGCAGGCAAGCTACCAATCGTCTCGGCGATGGCATCGCGGACGGCTTCGGCGCCGTGACCGGCAAGGGCTGGTCCATTCCTAACTGGTTTTGCTGTCCCATGGCCCTTCATTCGTGGCAGGTGCAAGAGCATGGTGAAGCGAGTTGTGCGTTCGACCAGTGTACCGATCGCCGAGCTGCCAAGACCAAGAATGAGGTCGCCCTCCCCCCTCTCGGGACATTGCTGCGCAATGCCCTGCCGGGCAGTGAATGGCCCGGAACCGCTCTGTCGCTGATCTCTGCCGGCCGATCGCTGATCGTCAACGCATCAGTGAGGAAGGATTTGCAGCGACTGCGTCCGCGTTCACGCGGCAACCTGAGCGCACGACCGGACCGTAGACACGCGGAGAGCTCTCGCTTCAGCGCGCCGCGTCCCTGGATGTAGAGAGCCTGATAAATGGCTTCGTGACTGATGCGCATTGTCGGATCCTCTGGGAAGTCCACCTTTAGTCGCTGCGAGATCTGTTCCGGGCTCCAGGCAGACGACCAGCGACGGCTTTGCCGGTGAACAGCCCGCCGACCTTTCCATACCACAACAGGCCCATGATGCGCGATGCCGTCTGGTGTGGCGATAAGGCCGGACAGCCGATCTTGCACATAGTCGCGCAGAGTGAGATTGAGCGTGAGCTTGCTGGCTTTTGGCCGCTTAGCCGCACGGTCAGCATGCCATTGTGCGTTGATCGCACGGTAGTCGAAGTCTCCGCCACGGGTTGCCGAGTTGCGCCTGATCTCTCGGGAGATCGTGCTGGGCGATCTCCTAAGCTTCCGGGCGATGGCACGGACACTTGTACCCCTCGCGCACTCCAAAGCTATTTCCTCACGTTCTGCGAAGGAAAGGCCACGGTTCTTCAGTAAAGGCGCCGATGGCGCAAGATGTGTGGGAGGCATTCCGCCAGAACTCCGAAACCAACGCGTTCCGACGGGCGCAGAAACACCTGCTTCGACGGCGGCATCCTCACTGGATAGCCCCTCTGCAACCGCCCGCCAGAACCGGCATAGATTTTCACGTTGCCAGACTGGCGGCCTTCCTGGTGAGTTTAATTTGTCCCGGGTCGAACGTTCGCATTTTCGTCTGCCTGTTCTTGTCATCTACACCTCCATCAACGGGGTGTTGCGACGACCGGTTGAATCCGCCTTGCGATCCGCGATCCGGGTGATGCACCAGTTGGCCTTGAGCTGGCGTGTGTTGATAAATGGCCTGTTCCAACGCGTCCAACACGAAGCGTGCATTCGCGGTGCGGCTGGCGCGCCAACCAACAATCCGCCGTGCATAAACATTGATGACGAAGGCCACATACACAAAGCCTTGCCATGTCGCGACATAGGTGAAGTCGCTGATCTAGAGCACGTTTGGCGCTGGCGCATGGAATTGGCGGTTCACCTTGTCCAAGGGGCACGCCAGCGCCTTATCTGGGATCTTTGTCTTTGGCTTCTTGCCGCGCACAACACTTTCGATCCCAATGGCCTTCCCCTTCTCGGCTTGTTCGGTCGTGGTGCCGCCCCGCTGCCCTGTGCCATTTCATACCATCCGCACAGCATGCTCGCGCACTTCTGGTGAATACTTGTTCGTTGTCTTGAAAATAATACTCCATCCTACTCATAAGTTGGAGCCTCCGGCAAACCCGATGCGGTTCAATACCAATGGTTATTCGACTGAGTTGCGCCGCCAGATAATGAACAAGCCTGAAAAGACGATCAACCCAGATCCAAGCAGCATCGTAGAACTTATGCTTTCCCCAAATAGTACAACACCGAGTGTGATCCCAAAAAGTAACCTTGTGTAACGAAAGGGGGTCACGGCAGATACTTCGCCTGTGCGCATCGCTTTCATAAGGCACGAATACGCAGCGACGCCCGCCAGAATGGCACCGGCTAAGTTAAAGGACGTGTATACATCAGGAAGGACAAATGAAGCACCTTGCCAGATTGAGAATATCGACCCAGCAACCACAATCGACAAGAACCCGTAAAGTCCAAGAATGGATGTGCTGAGCGTTGCTGGAGCTGCTCTGCTGGCCAGATCCCGGCCTGCAAAACCGATCATACCGATGATTGCCAAAACCGACAGCATTGAAAAGCTATCTGTTCCGGGCTGAATAATAACGATGACGCCAACCAGACCAATAAAGATTGCAGACCATCTGCGCCATCCAACCCTTTCACCAAACACCATGGTTGCACCTGCCACGACGACCAAGGGTGTCGCTTGTAAAATTACAGTTGCTGAGGACAATGGCGTCACCGCAATGGCAAGAACGTAAAACAGGCGTCCAATGATCTCAAATACCACTCGAATGCGCATTGGCCGCGAGACGACGTCTTTGATAAACAAAGGTTCATTATTTAAGCGGGCCATACTGGCAAACATCACCGCACCACCCATGCCAAAGATAATCAGGATTTGACCAACGGGTAACGCGTTAGACGCGGCTTTCACAAAAGCGTCCTCAATGGCAAAAATCGCCATTGACGCGATCATCCAGATGCTACCCAGCATGTTCGCTTTATGACCTGTTAGAATGGTTGAAATCATGAGAGGTCCGATGCGGCAAGGAAGAAAATATGGTTCTTCGCTACGTACACCGCAGCGAATTAAGGAAACAATGTCGTAGTCTCATCAAGCAGCTATTTTGACAGAAAACCCTCATGTACAAGCACCCGCCGCGATGGCCAGAAATGCGGGCTAAGGGTTGTGGCTTTACGAACCCCAGTTCGACAGTGCTTTGGCAATCATCAGATCAAGATGCGCACCGCCGCCGTTTTTGAAAACGGTGATGGTGTCAGGGGCGCTCCGACCGGTCGCGCGCTGCGTCAGATCATAAAGATCGCCCCGCACATCGGACCTGCGAATAGTGCCTTCGTTCAATGGGATCAGCAATTCGCCGATATGACCAAGCGTGGTATCGAAACTATCTACAAAGATCTCTGCACGCGTCAGCAATGCGTCGTTGGCTTCACGCATGTCAGCTTTGAAGGCACCAATCAGGTCGACATGGGTACCGGGCGCGACCCACTTTCCATCAAGAACAGGCTGTTTGCTCATTGTTGCTGTTGAAATGATATCAGCCTGTTTTACGCCCGCTTCAAGATCCTCAATTGCCTCAACGGCGGCTTTCTGATGCGCGTGTAGCCCTGCCAGCACGCGGCTTTTTCCCGGATTTCGGCCCCATATCAAAATGCGCTCCAAACCCGGAAAAAGCGCAGAATATGCGCCTACCAGACTGTCCGCCACGATGCCCGAACCCACTATCAAAAGTGTCTTACTATTAGGGCGCGCCAAAAGAGACGCGCCATAAACGGAATCCGCGGCCGTTTTCCAATAGGTCACCAAGCCACTATCGACGACGGCCAGCGGCGCTCCTGTTCGATCGTCAAAGATCAGCATCGCGCCCTGCACGGAGGGCCTTTGCTGCTGCACATTGTCGGGAAAAACGGTGAAAGATTTTAACCCGACGGCCCAGCCCACTTCGAACAGGCCCGCGAGAACAAGGAGAAACCAAGCCATTCACCGATCCTTTGCTGCCAAAGCTTATTGGTTTGCGCGTTCGAACATGCCGAATAGGTCGCGGGGGTCGTCGGGGTCCGCGACCATATCAAGGTTGGAAAACCAAGGCGTGCCCTTGATCGCCGTCAGCACGTAGCGCAATGCGCTGAAATCCTCGATCGCAAACCCAACACTGTCGAACAGCGTGATCTGTTTTGCGTCAGTGCGGCCCTTGGCCTTTCCAGAAATCACCTCCCACAATTCGGTCACGGGGTGGTCGTCCTCGAGCTGCTGGATTTCGCCTTCGATGCGGGTTTGCGGCGGGTATTCCACGAATATTTCGGAACGCAACAGGATGTCGCGGTGCAATTCGGTTTTGCCCGGACAATCGCCACCAATCGCGTTGATATGCACGCCGCTTCCGACCATGTTGTCAGTAAGGATCGTGGCATTCTGCTTGTCCGCGGTGCAGGTCGTGATGATCTCTGCCCCCTCCATGGCCTCTTGGCCCGATGTGCAGGACACTACTTTCAACCCGTGCCGTTTCAGGTTGGCCGCACAACGCGCCGTGGCCTACGGGTCGATATCATAAAGGCGCACGGTGTCGATGCCGCAGATTGCCTTGAACGCGAGGCACTGGAATTCCGACTGCGCTCCATTCCCGATCATCGCCATGATACGTGCGCCTTTGGGTGCAAGGTGCCGTGCTGCCATTGCGGAAGAAGCGGCCGTGCGTAATGCGGTCAGCAAGGTCATTTCCGACAGGAGTTTCGGATAGCCTGTATCCACATCCGCCAGCAGGCCAAATGCGGTGACGGTCTGCAACCCCTCTTTGGTGTTCTTTGGGTGGCCGTTCACGTATTTGAAACCGTACATCTCTCCGTCAGATGTCGGCATCAATTCGATTACGCCCACTGCAGAATGGCTGGCGACACGCGGTGTCTTGTCGAATAGCTCCCATCGTTTGAAGTCGGCCTCAATAGCATCGGCAAGGTCGCACAGGACTTTTTCGATTCCGATCTGGTGAACAAGGCCCATCATGTTTTCGACAGACACAAAGGGGACATAGGCGAGTTCAGACGGCGATGGGGGCATTTGCTTTTTCTTTCTGGCTGAGGGCCATCACGATGCCAGAGAGCAGGATCACAGCGATCCCCGCCAAGGCGAGTGGATTGGTGGCCGTGCCCCAAAGCAGAAACGCCCAGAGGCTGGCAAAAATTAGGAACGAATACTCGAATACGGCGACTACGGCAGGGTTTCCGATCCGGTAGGCTTGGGCAATCAGTGTTACCGCGATTACAGCGCCCACGGCTTGGAACAAGGTGAGCCACAAGAAGCGAGCGCTCGGCGCAGTCCAAGGCGCGGTGATGAAGGTATCACCGGACCAGATCGTTACGACTGCCAACATGATCACGCCAGCCGCACCGATGGTGGCAAATATTCCGATTGCCAAGGCAATTGCGCTTTCATCGCTGCACCAGTGACGAGTCAACATCATGCCCAGACCATAGAATAACCCGGCGGCCAGAGGCATTAAGGACAGTAGGGTCAGGTTCGCAAAGTCGGGCTGCAGCAGCATCAAAGCGCCAGCGAAACCGATGACGACGGCGAAGGCCCCGACTGGACCGATCCTATGGCGGAACAAAAGGGCGGACAACAATACCACCCAAAGCGGCGCGCTGAACAGACCAGCCCCCGCTTGTGACACAGGCAAGGTTCCGAGTGCGGCAAAGTAGATCAATAAACCGACCGAGACCGCAAGGCTGCGCCCCGCCAGCCGTGGCAGGTTGACCGGGCGTATTACACGCCCCGACATCCGCGCTGCCACCAGCAATAGTGGGACGGCGAACAGGGTACGAAACACCTGAAACTGCCACAGGCCTGCCTCTTGGCTGACGGGGGCAACGAAGTTGTCTATGAAGCTAAGGACCGCTGAGGCGGCCAGCGCGAGGCCAACCGCCATAAGCGTTTTATCAGGCAGCATCGGTTGCCACATTGGATTGCATGGCCTCCAGCACCTCTTCGAGCGAACGCACTGCGCCGTGTTGCAGGTACTCGACTGCTTTGAGTGAGGCATCATGCGCCTCGCGGCTTGAGCCAGCGACGCAATCCTCGATCACGCGGCAGAAGTAATCACCCTGATGCGCATCAACAAAGGTGTAGTGTACGCATACATCGGTCAAGCCGCCCACAAGGATCAGCGTCTCCGCCTTGAGACCTTTCAAAAGGATTTCCAGATCGGTGCCGTAGAATGCGGAATAGCGGCGCTTGGAAATGCGATAATCATCCGGGCGCATACCCAACTCTTCTTCGGCAAAGGCAGTCAGCGGGTTGCTGTCAAGGCAATGCACGTCCTCGTCGCCATCGGTTTCGCGGCCCATGTCGATCAGGTTGGCGCGGTGAATTTCCTGAATGAAGACCACCGGAATGCCGACCTCGCGCGCCTTGTCGATCGCTACTTTGGAACGTGACATGCGCTCTGCGTAGTCCGGCATATGAGCGATGGCACGTTTGTCGTCGGGAATTGGCGCAAAGGTGGATTTCTGGATGTCGATGACGATCAGCGCCGCGCGCCCTTCGATCAAGTCTCGTTTTTTTGAAGTTGTCATTGTTTTGCCTCTTACAGGAAGTGATATGAGATTTTGTGGATCGAGGAGTGCGACCCGCCGGTCATGCCGCCACTCTGACGCTGCCGGGCGCCGGCGTTTCACGGGGCCGCAAGTGCCCAAGGAAGCGTTTTTCGGCCATTCGGAAAACAAAGGTGATCAGGAAGACGATTGCCATGTAGAACACCATCGCCGTCAAAAACCCCTCATAGGCCAGATAGTAACGGCCATTCAGCCAGCGCCCCACGCCCAACAGATCCTGCAAGGTGACAGTGCTGGCGATGACAGACCCGTGCAGCGTAAAGATGACTTCGTTGGAATAGGCCGGCAGGGCGCGGCGGAACGCATTGGGCAACACCACCAACCGCATCCGGGTGAAGGGCGACATGCCACAAGCTTTGGCTGCTTCGACTTCACCATGGGGTGTCGCCTCAATCGCACCGCGCAGAAACTCGGTGGTATAGGCAGCGGTGTTCAGCGTGAAGGCGATGATCACGCACCACCACGGTTTGCTGAGGATCGGCTCCCATAGGAAGCTTTCCTGCACGACGGTAAATTGCCCGAGACCGAAATAGAACAGATAGACCTGCACCAAGAGAGGCGTGCCGCAGAAAACATAGGTATAGACGCGGATCGCTGGGCTCAGGAACGGCTTGCGATAGGCGCGCGCGATGGCCAGTGGTACAGCGATCATCCCGCCCACAAGAAGAGCGAGGAATGTCAGTTGAAGCGTGACCAATGCACCATCAAAGAACCGCGGCAGGTTGTCGTAGATCAACACGAAATCTATCGGGGATCGCGTTTCGCTAAAGTTTTGAAGGTACTCGTAAAAGCTGCGTTCAGATTCCATCGTCTTACGCCTTTCTCACGCCGGCGGCGTATTTGCGGTCAACCGCTCGCAGAGCAAGGTCCGAGATACCGGTGATGATCAGATAGACAACCATGACCGCGATCATGAAGCTGAAAAGCTGGTGGGTGGAGCGACCTGCCGAAAAGGCATTCCAAACCAGATCATGAAGGCCGATCACCGAAACAAGTGCTGTGGATTTGACCAAGACTAACCAGTTATTCGTAAAACTGGGCAGGGCGAAGCGAACCATTTGAGGCCAAGTGACGATGCGGAAGATCTGGCCCGGTTTCATGCCCACAGCCATTGCCGCCTCGATTTGGCCGCGCGGAATGGCAAGAATTGCTCCCCGAAAGGTTTCCGACATATAGGCCCCGAAAATGAACCCGAGGGTCAGCACCCCAGCAAGGAACTGGTTGATTTCAACGTATCCCCAAAGCCCTGTTGAACTGCCAATCTGGTTCACCAGTGTTTGACCGCCAAAAAAAATGAGCATCATCAACACAAGGTCGGGCACGCTGCGTACGAAAAGAGTATAGACACTTCCCGCACGTCGGATGCTTGGTTTCGCAGACAGTTTGGCAAAGGCACCGATCAGTCCCATGATGATGGACAAAAGCAGCGACAGGACCGCAAGCGCGACTGTGACCAAAGTTCCTTCGATCAGGATCTGTCTGTATTCAAAGATCACGTCCATGCGCTGAACCCGTTAGAAAAATGGAAGGGAGGTCAGGGAAACCAGATGGTCCCCCTGACTTTTAGGCTTGGCTGATCACTTACCGTAAATATCAACGTCGAAATATTTATCGTTGATAGTCGCGTAGGTGCCGTCGGCCCGGATCGCGGCGATCGCCTCGCTCAACTCGCCGGCAAGCGGGTCGCCTTTGCGCACCGCAATGCCTGTGCCTTCGCCAAGACACTCAGGGTCATCCACATCCTCGCCGTAAAAGGCGAACCCATCCCCCTGAGGGGTGTTCAGAAAGCCGTCCAATGCACCCAGCGTGTTGTTCAGTTGAAGGTCCAGCCGCCCTGTTGCGAGGTCAGCAAACACATCTTCTTGTGTGTTGTAGAGGCGCAGGTCGGCCTTCGGGAAAGCCTTTTCGACGTGGCATTGCAGGGTCGTTCCTCGCAGAACGCCAATCTTGACGCCTTCTGTGCCGTCTTCCGTCATCTCAAAGGTGGCTCCCTCTTTGGCGATAAACCGCGACGGGGTGAAATAGTATTTCTCCGAAAAATCTACCCGCTTCTTGCGGTCCTCGGTGATCGACAGAGAAGCAACAATGGCGTCGTATTTCCCAGCGATCAGTGCCGGGATCATGCCGTCCCACTCCTGCTCAACCAGCTCACATTCGCGCTCCAGCTCTGCGCAGAGGGCCATTGCCATATCGATGTCAAAGCCTGACAGAGTGCCATCAGCCCCTTTTTGCGAGAACGGAGGGTAAGCGCCCTCAACGCCGATGCGCAAAGTGTCCGCGGTAGCCATGCCAGCCACCAGTGCAACTGCCCCAACCGCGGTGGCAAGTAATGTGTTTTTGAGTGTCATATTCGTACTCCCTTGTTTGCATTATGTTTGTGAAGGCACTTTGCGCGCCCTGTGGTTACTGCCGCGTGGTCGACAGGAATTCTTTGAAACGTGCGGTTTCAGGGTCACTGAACATCTGAGCGGGGGCACCCTGCTCCTCGATCAGACCTTGGTGCAGAAAAACGACCTGTGACGAGACATCTCGCGCAAAGGCCATTTCGTGAGTGACAACAACCATCGTGCGGCCTTCTTCGGCCAGCGACCGGATCACTCTCAGCACCTCCCCCACAAGCTCCGGATCAAGTGCGGAGGTCGGCTCATCGAACAACATCACTTCGGGTTTCATAGCCAGCGCGCGGGCGATGGCTGCACGTTGTTGCTGACCGCCTGAAATGTGGGCGGGGTAGTAGTTTCGGCGCTCATACATGCCAACGCGTTCCAACACCTCTTTGGCGTGTTCAATCGCTTCGGCCCGCGACTGTTTTAGAACATGGATCGGTCCTGCAATAACATTCTCCAAGACAGTCATGTGCGACCACAGGTTGAAGGATTGGAAGACCATCGCCAGCCGGGCGCGGATGCGTTCAACCTGTCGCGGATCAGTTGGGTGAGACACGCCGTGGCGATCCTTTGACATTTTGATGTCTTCACCATGGACCGTGATCAAACCGGATGTCGGCGTTTCCAATAGATTGATGCAGCGTAGGAAGGTACTCTTGCCAGAACCGGACGATCCAAGAAGAGAAATCACATCGCCTTCACAGGCCTTGAGGGAAACACCTTTGAGCACCTCATGCGATCCGAAGGATTTGTGCAGATCGGTTACGCTGAGCGAGACATTGGATTTATCGGCGGACAAGGCAGCGACCATGCGGGTTTCCGTTCTGCGTTAGGGAGCAATTCGTTGAATGAAGGCTACTCATCATCAGCCTCAAATCAAAAGCGCGTTTAACTTGCTCTCAGCGAAGGTTTTAACTACGCTGGATGAATGAAGAACACGCTCCGTCATCTGAATGCGCTTAGGGTTTTTGAGGCCGCCGCACGGCATTGTAATTTCGCTAAAGCGGCCAGTGAATTGAATGTCAGCCACAGCGTTGTCAGCCAGCACATCAAAAATCTTGAGGCATGGTTCGGAACCGATCTTTTCATCAGGCATCGCAACCGGGTCGAGCTCAGTGAAAACGGGCGGGACTTGTTGCCCCAAGTCGCGAGCGGCCTTCAAACGCTTACTGACGCCAGTGAAACCCTGTTGCGCAAAACCCGTTCTGGGGCCGTCATAGTCAGCGCAGAACCTGCCATTGCGTCCCTGTGGCTGCGCAAACGTATCACTGAGTTTTGTAGTCTGTTTCCGCGGATCGAAGTGGATTTAAGGCCAGCGTGGAGCCCCGCGCAGATTGGCGAAGGGCATGCGGATATCGCTATTCACTTCGAAACCAGAATGCCCGGGAGCGGGATTACCAAAGACCGTCTGTTTCCCATAGATGGCTTTCCCGCCGCGTCCCCACACCTCAATGCCCAACTCACGTCTCAAAATGCCTCTGTGGACTGGAGCAGCGCAACCCTCATTCACGACAATGGCAAAGAGACATGGCACAAATGGTACGCGGCGCATGAACCGCAAAGCCTTGGCTGGAAAACTGGAAAGGTTTATTCCGACCTCTCACTCGCCATTGATGCCGCAATAGATGGTGAAGGCGTTATCCTCGCAGATAATATCTTGTGCGAGCGCGAGTTATCTTCGGGCCAGCTTGTCGCTGTGGATCAACGGGCGATAAGGTGTATCTGGTACGAAATTGGTCTGGACAAGAATACCTCAGGATCGTCCGCCCCGGCGTTCTTCAAGAATTGGTTATTGGAACAGGCTAAACATTTGCGGACCTGAATTGTTGCGAGTCTGCGCCGATCGGAAAAACGATAGGTTCAGTCCTGAACGCCAGCAACAGCCAAGACATCGCCTCAAGCCAGCCTAATTTATAAAAGCTGATGAATAGTGGCGTCGTCGAAAGTTTTGAAACGCGCTTGATTAGTATCAAGATACAGCAATCCCCCCGTTTTTCGGGGATTTGGTTGTAGAAGCTAATGGCGGCTTCGAGCCCGAAGGGACCGATGCTGCGCGACGCATGTATGACCGTTTTTCCGGATGTCGCTTTGAGGTATCGGCTTAACCATTCGACTTCGCGACCCCCGGTGTTACCCACTCGCTCAGGTTGGCTTTTGTCCGTCGGGCTTGTTTCATTGAAGCGATGTTCTTTTGGTCACAACAGCCGGTCAAAAGCCTGCTTCAGGTTGGCATCGAACCGCTGCGTCAACTCTGTACCAGGAACGATGTCGAACCCGTGGATCGCACCAGGATAGATGGTGAAATCGACCGGGACGCCATCACGGCTGAGGCGGAGTGCATAGGCCGCGTTTTCTTCCATGAACAGGTCCAGCGCGCCCACGACCATGAAACATGGTGGCAATCCCTCCAGCGTGGCGGCGTGGCTGGGTGAGAAATGCCCGACCCGGTCATCATCCAGCCCATAGTCGCCGCGCAGAGAAGTCCAGCCGAAACGGTTTGCGGCCCGGCCCCAGACGAATTCCCCGGTGGTCGGGTTGTCTACGGGTGCGGCTTGGGTACCGGTGCGATAGTCCAGCATCGGATAGATTGGGAATTGCGCCTTCACCGGGATCTGTCCGCGGTCGCGCGCCAGAAGCGCCAATGCCGCCGTCAGACCACCGCCTGCACTGGCGCCCATTATGCTGATTCGGTCAGGGTCGATGCCAAGTCGTGCCGCAGTCCGAAACACATAAGAAAGGACGTCATAGCAGTCTTCGACCGGCCCGGGGAACGGTGTTTCCGGGGCGAGCCGATATTCGACACTGGCCACAACGGCGCCAGATTTCTGCGCAAGATCATAGCAATAGACATGATAGCTGACCGCGCTGCCCAGGATATAGCCGCCGCCATGGATATAGACGATGGCGGGCGTTGGCGTGGCGCGCAGTGTGTCGGGCCGATAGAGGAAAAAGCTGGCGGGACTGTCAGGCAGCTCAAAGCTCTCGAATACCGGATTCTCCGACCCCGGAACCGTAGTGGCATCTTGCGCCGCCCTGATATCCGGCAGGATGTCCGGCGTGAACTGCATGGCGGGCATCGCCTGCGCCATCTCGCGATATTGCGGGTCAACCAGATGAAGTGTGCTGTCCTCAGGATCCACTGCCGGAGTAGAAATCTGGGCTCGCGCGCTTCCGGGCTTCAATGCAAGTGCTGCAGTACTGGCAATACCTGCTGCCAGGAACGCTCGACGGGTGGGAATGAGGGGCATAGGGGGTTCCTTTCTTTAAGGGAGATACTTCAATTCTGGCGACCAAAGTTTTTGGTGCTGATGCACGCCATCCGTTGATTGGCGCGTCTCGACGCTGTTACGCGTCTTTCGGCACCAGCTGGTCTGAGATGAACTGGGACATCTCCTGTTCTGACAGCGACTTCTTCATCTGCAGAAATGATTCCGCATCACGGCCGCAAACATTGTGGATGGGCCTATCTTCGGTCGCGCATTCATAGACTTTTTCGGCCACCTCACGCGGGTCAGATGTCTCACCACCCTGTTGGGCCATCTGGGTCACGTTATCGTTCATTTTCGTAGCGAGTTTGGCCGAATACGCCCTTATCTGGTCGTCACCGTTTGCCAGTATCCCTTCGTCCATCGACGTATAGAGGCTCGTCTCGTATGACCCGGGCGCAATGGCCTTCACAGAGATGTTGAACGGCGCGTATTCAAGCGCCAGAGCCTCGGTCAGGCCCTCTACGGCGAATTTCGCGGAGCTGTATACGGAAGCAAACGGAAAAGCGATCAAGGCCGCGAGCGACGAGATGTTAATTATCGTCCCCTCGCGCTGCCGCCGCATGACGGGAAGGACCGCTTTCGTCACGCGCATCAGGCCAAACACATTGGTGTCAAACAGGCCGTGGATTGAGCCCTCATCCCATTGCTCGAAAACCCCAGCACCGGATATCCCTGCGTTGTTGACCAGAACGTCAATCCGTCCGAAGGCATCAAGGCTCTTGTCGACGACCTCCTTGATGCTCTGCGGATCGGTCACATCGAGCCGGCACAGAAGCGTGTTTTCCAACCCGGCCAGTTCGGTTTCCTTTTTGGGAGAGCGCATCGTTGCAATGACATTCCAGCCTTTGGATTGAAACAGCTTCGCGGTCTGCTTGCCGAAACCGGAACTGCATCCGGTGATGAGGACTGTTTTGTTGTTCATCTTGTTATCCTAAGTTTCAGGCATTCGGTGCCAATGGATGTCAACTGAGGAGGTTCTCGTGTTCGGGATCTGTTTTTGCGGACGGGCTGCGGAGCCGGGCATGGTGCCCATCCGGCCCTCATGAGCCCGCGCCTTTGGGAGGAAAGCCTGCCCAGTGCTTGGTCCCTGGAAGGGTCGGATCAATCTGGCCCGCCAAAGAAAACGTCGTTGGCGTGCATTGTATCCATGTATTCCTTCCATTCCTGGACCTTGCCGTCCCGGATCACCATCAGGATATGGAAATGGTTGTTATAGATCTTGCCGCTGACATGCTTGCCCAATGACACGGCCTCAACCGCAACACGCTCACCTTCCGCTGTCAGTGCCTTGGGCGTAAGACTCATGCCCTCCGGAAAGAACGCCTTTGTTCGCCCTCCCGAGGCCAGAACGAACGCCTTGCCGTGATCTCCAGAGATCGGCATTGATCCCGCCACCCAGACCTTTGCATCCTCAGCAAAGGCTTCTTCGACGAACGTCCAGTCGCCAGCGCCGATTGCTTGGACGACCTTATTCGCAAGGGCCTTGTTTTCTTGGGTATCCATAGTGTTTCTCCTTTGTGATCCTTGATCGCGTCTTGTCAGGCCAGTTTAGCCAGGGTGTTGATTTCGGCTGAGCCGAGGCGGATTCTTGCAGGCTGTTCTGGACCCTTTCCCAGAACCGCAGCGATGAACGCGCGTCCTATTTCTTCCGTTGATGTTGCCATCCCGAACGGGCGCATTAGCGGGGCCAGCCAGGCCGCCAGGCCGTACACTGGAACGTTGTGTTTGATGCCCCGCCGGGGCGCGATCGTACCCGGCCGAAAGATCAGCGCCTGCTTGAAGCCCATACCCAGAACGGCGTTTTCGGCCCGCCCTTTGACACGGGCCCAAAGCTGCCGAGAGGTCTCGGTTTCGTCGGCACCTGCGCCGGACCCGAAGACGAAGCAGCATTGCGGACTTTGCTTGTGCAAGGCCCGGGCGGCGGCGGCGACGTAATCATGCTCCACCCGGATATAGGCTTGCTCATCAGCGCCGGAACTGGGTGTTCCGACCGCCCAGAAGCATCCGTCGATGTCGTGCATGTCACTGGCAATCGTCGCGAAGTCCAGGAAATCACGATGAATGATCTCTCGCAGCTTCGGGTGCGATCTTCCTGTCGGGCGTCTGACAATGCAGAGGACCTCGCCGATTTCCGGATGATCCAGACATTCGAGAAGGGCACCGGCACCCACTGTGCCAGTGGCACCAAAGATCAGGACGCACTTTTTCATAGCAGCACCGCTTCTCCGGACGCAGGCTCATCTGCCGGGAGCCAGTTTTTCAGGGTTCGTTCCGTGATCCGGGAGAGCTGCTTCCTCTGCGACGCATTCTGCGCTTCGGGATGCGCCGGGCGGACAGTGTCTTCGACAAGATAGGCCCCGGTGATGCCGTCAAATTCGGAAGAGGCCGCAAGGCGCACAATCCTGTCGGCCCCCACCTCGGTGGGTGAGGCTGCGACACGTATGACGTATCCCATGATCCGGTCGGCTCCGGTCAGGTCTCGCAGCAGGTTGGACCGGATATTGCCGGGATGCAGGTAATTCACGGTAACGCCCTTGCTCTCAAGCTCTTGCGCCAGATCGATCATGAACATCGACCCCGAAAGTTTGGATTCCACATAAGCCTCGCTCGTGGCGAAGTCTGGCTTGGCGGCGATCTCGTCCATGTTGATCCGGTCGAGAAAGGCCAGATTGGTTACCAGATAGACGATACGCGCCGGAGCCGAGGCAGTGATCCGGTCGGCCAGCAACCGGGTCAACAGGATCGGCGCCAGATAGTTTACCGCCCAATTCATCTCGAACCCATCCTCGGTGAAGGTCGGCCTGGTTGCGTTGACCCCTGCGCCATTGATCAGAACGTCGATCCGATCATGCGCGGCGAGTATCCGTTCGGCACAGGCTTTGACGCTGTCCATCGAGGCCAGATCGCAGACCTGAAAACTGACGGTTCCTGCGCCGCCTGTCGCCGCCAGTTCCCGTATCACGCGATCACCCACGGCCTGCCTGCGCCCCAGAAGGACAAGGTTCGCCCCCATGTCACATAGCATCCCGGCGGCTACGCGACCTATACCGTCTGTGCCGCCGGTCATAACGATGGTCTTGCCCGTCAGATCACGGTCGGCTTGGGGAATTGCGTGGCGTGGATCGGGCGTCCGGCGCTGCGGCCGGAACAGGTTGATCGTGATGCGGGTGCGGTCGCTGATCAGGGGCATGTCAGTCTCAATTTCCGAGGCTTTTCTTGAAGAATGCGCTCAGCGCGTCGGCGCCCTGCACCACGAGGTCTGGCGTGTCGTAGGTGCGCAGATGGCTGCCGCCTTCAAGGACCACCATCTCGGCCGCGCCTTGCGTTTTGGCTGCGATAAAGCGTTCGGTGAACGGTTTGGTGAAGGCCTGTTCACCCACGATGCCCAGATACGGACAGGTGATCTGACCGGCGTAGTCCAGCCCGTGCGAGCGCGCGAGTTGCTGATACGAAAACGGCACCATGTGGTTGCTGTAGTTTGGCCATTCGGCGGCCACCCGGCAAAAGTAGTAATCATACTGCTCGGTCAGGAACGGATCGGCCCCGGCTGGGGGCACTTCGGTCATGTCAGGGATGAGCATGTCATCCGGCTCGGCCTCACCTGTCTCGAAATAGCGCTGCCGCGCCGTGTTGGACCTGTCATACATGACACGCTTCTGTTCGTCGGTCGCAAGCGGGTTCGAGACCAACGCCTCACGCAGGCTGAAATGACCGCTGACTGTGCCAAAGGCCTTGACCCGCCGGTCGCCTTGCAGGGCGTCGGCAGTGTAGGACGCGCCCGCGCAGATCCCCAATGCACCCATGCTCCCCACGTTTTCATGAGCGCATAGGAAGCAAATCGCGTTCTGGATGTCCTCGGTCTTGGAATTCGGGTCTTCGTATTGACGCGGCTGCCCGCCGCTTTCCCCGAAGGTCCGGTGATCGAAGGCGAGCGCGATCAGACCCCGTTCGGCCAGCGCGTTGGCGAAGACGCCCTGTGATTGCTCCTTGACGGTCGCCATCGGGCCAGCAACCGCGATCGTGGGGTATTTCTGACCGGCGTCGAAATTTTCGGGGAGGTAGAGATGTCCCCGAATGAACTCTCCATGGCTTTTGAAACTCACGTTCTGTCGCATGTCGTGCCCCCCTGTCGAATGGACATTTTTCGTATGATTGTCTATATTGACATTATTCGTCCAAATGTCAATATGCGCAGCATGACCGACAGAGATAAGTATATCCTCGACGCTGCGGTGCGCCTGTTCTCGCGTTATGGCGTCAAGCGCACCAGCATGGGCGACCTGGCTGAAGAGGCCGGGGTGGCGCGCCAGACGCTCTACAATGCCTACAAGAACAAGGATGACGTTCTGAGGGCTCTGATCCGCTACCACACAGATATGGCGATCGACGAGATCGAGGCCGGACTGGATGGCGTCCAGGCTCTTGGCGACCAACTCGACATTATCTTCAACAGGATGTCCGTCGCTGGCTTCGACCTGGTTCAAGCCACACCGAATGCCCAAGACATCATCGAAGGGTTCAACGCAATCGGTCAGAGGGAATTGGAGGCCTCGGCTGAAAAATTCCGAGCTGTGATTGAAAGGATCCTGTCACCTCACGAAGCCGCATTATTGCGCTCGGGGCTGACCGCCATTGGTCTCTCTGACTTTGTTCAGCGTTCCGCCAAAGCAGCCAGCAGCGATGCACGTGACAGAGACCATTTGATCGGTCAACTCAACACCCTCAAAAACCTCTGCCAGGTGGCAACTGCAACTGATGCAGCATCGTTAAATACTATGGTTTAAGAAAGCGCTATTTGACGGTCTTGGGCATTTAACGCACTTGCAGCGAACGGCAGCTAAGTCCGCACACCGGACATCTACAAATGGTGTAGCGAAGGGCCGTCACCGCCCAATTGTTGGTCACCACCTGATTGGTCCAGCGTTCTTTGACGACAGGTGACTTCACCGTCGGGCTGAATTACCCTCTTCCTTCGCGACCGAAACAAGAAATAGAGGCTCTTCGTGAACACGCGCTTTTTAGAGACATTCGTCACAGTCGCCAACTTGGGCAGTTTCCGAGCGGCGGCCGAGCAATTGAATGTGAGCCAAGCGACGGTCTCCAGCCGGATTTCGTCGCTGGAGACGGACCTCCAGGTCGACCTGTTTGACCGTGAGTTTCACGCCACCCGGATCACGGTGGCCGGGGCCATGATTCTTGAAACAGCGCAAGAGATGCTCGCGACGGAGCGCAATCTGCGCGCCACCTTGTCCGATCCGACCACCGCCGTGGGGCGGGTGCGTCTGGGGCTGGTATCTTCGGTCGTTCATACTTGGCTTTGCGATCTGATCGAAGAGGTGGCGCGCTGCTATCCCCGGCTAGAGCTTGAACTGACGGTTGAGCCAACGCCGAACATCGCGGCCGCCTTTGAACGCGGTGCTTTGGATATGTTGCTGACGACAGATGACCGCCATGATCAAACCTGTGTCTGCGCCGACTTGCCGCCACTGGCCATGGGCTGGTTCGGGCCAGAGGGGATGCGCGACGAAAAACTCTCCCTCGCTGATGTTGTCACCAGCCCGCTGATCACCTTCACCCGCAATTCGCGCCCCCATGCCAATGTACTCGCGCTTTTCAGCGATCGCGGCCTGCGGCCTTCGATCGTACATTGTATCACATCAATGGCCGCGATTGCCCGTTTGACACAGCGCGGACTTGGGATTGCGACCATGCCACTGGCCTGTGATTTGGCCGGGCCAGGTATTTGCGAGCTTGATGTCGATGCGGAACTGCCGCCCCTGCCGCTGTATTGCATCTGGCGGCGCAGTTCCGATGTGGCCACTTACAAGGCAATCGCCGATCTTGCGCGGGTCTGTGCAGAGCGTCATCAGCGCCAAACCTGACGAGGTGTGAACCGGCCTGATCGGAAAACCCTATCACCCCCCCCTGAATAATCCCGTTTGTCGTTGGGCCCCATCTCGGCAAGGGTGCCCCAACAACAATCGACAGAGCTTGACCGCACCTCGACGGAGGCGGGCCGTGCCCCGCCACGTGACGGGAAAGCTATGTCCAAGATCAGGATGCAGAATGAGCAATATCCGTACAACCGATCAGGCACAGCTTTTCGTCTGGAGCGATATCGACCCAGATCATGAAGCAGATTTCAACCAGTGGTATGACAGAGAGCATATGGAGGAGCGCGTTCGTATTCCGGGCTTCACCGGTGCGCGGCGCTATCGTGCGGTATCCGGCTCGGCCCGGCGCTACCTCGCGCTTTACCGCGCCAGCAGCCTTGCCGATTTCACCTCCGACGCCTACCGCAAAGCCTTCACCAAACAGACCCAGTGGTCGATCACCAACTTTGGTCGGATGTCCAACACCCGCCGCCGGGTGATGCATGTCGCGCAAGAGGGCGGCTTTGGCTGGGGCGGCGCGCTGGTGCTGATCGAATTGGTGCCAGATGCCATGGATCGCGACGCCGTCAGCACCGTGCTTGGCAAGTTGATGGCCGAGGAAGGCGTGCTGCGCGTGCATCATATGATCCCCGACGAGACCCTTTCGACCCCGCTGCCGTCCGAAACCATCGAAGGGCGCGTTCTGGCCCCTTGCATCGCGATAGATGTGACGTCAGAGCCTATCGCCGAAGCGACCCTGCGCCAACTGACCGAGCAATTGGGCGGCGCGGTACGCGAGGCCGAAACCTTCCGCCTGATGTGGTCATTGGATGCGCAGGACCTGCCCGCATTAGAAGACTGAGTAAACCACCCTGCCCTGCCAAAACGGCAGGGCAAGAACAACAAACCACCCCAACAGGAGATACCTCACATGAAACACCTTCTCATCGGAACTGCGATCGCAGCCCTGACAGCCGGTCTGGTCCATGCCGAAACGTGGAAAATGTCAGCGGACGCACCAGACGGCAACTATCTGACACAGAACATCCGCGCCTTTGCCGATGACGTGACCCGCCTGTCGGATGGCGCGCTGGAAATCGACGTTGTGTCGAACTCGGTCCTGCTCAAGCGCCCCGAACTGAAGCGCGGCGTGCAGCGCGGCATCGTTCCCATTGGCGAAGTCCTGATCTCGGCCCTTGGCAACGAAGACGCCGTTTACTCTGCCGATGCCGTGCCGCTTTTGGCGACCACATTCGACGAGGCCCGCGCGCTTTGGGAAGCCTCCCGCCCCATCTACGAAGAAAAACTGGCCGAAGATGGACTGGTTCTGCTGTTCGCTGCCCCTTGGCCACCGCAAGGCGTCTACATGAACCAAGAGGTGACCGACGGCTCCTCTTTCGACGGGGTGAAATTCCGCGCCTATAACCCATCGACCGCGCGCCTGGCCGAGCTTTTGGGTGCCGTTCCCGCCACCATCGCCACCTCCGAGATTAGCCAAGCGTTCTCGACAGGGGTCATCAACGGTATGATCACCTCGCCCTCGACGGGTGTCGACAGCCAAGCCTGGGATTTCGTGTCGCATTACTATGACGTTCAGGCCTTCCTGCCCAAGAACATGGTGATCGTGAACAAAGGGGCCTACGACGGTCTGTCTGACGAGGTGAAAACCGCGCTGCAAGAAGCGGCTGAACTGGCGGAAACCCGTGGCTTTGAGATGGCCGAAGTGGCCACTACCGAAGCGACAAATACAATGGCTAACAATGGCATGAACGTGCTGCCGACCCCCGAAGGACTGGCTGCCGACTTCGAGACGATTGCCGCGACCATGCGTGCAGAATGGCTGGAACAGGCAGGTGAAGACGGTCAAAAGATCGTCGATGCGTTGAACTGATCCAAGCAGGCTCGGGCTGTCAAACGCCCGGGCCTTTGTGCAAACAGCTAGGGGTCTCCCTACCCCGCCCGCCCCACCAATCCGGAGCCCGCCGCCATGTTACTAACCCGCCATTTATTCAACTTTTGCGGAGTCTTGGCCGCGCTGTCCCTTCTGGGGATCGCGGCCCTGATCCTGTCGCAAATCGGCCTTCGCCTGATGGGAAGTCAAATCCCGTCGGCGGATGATTTCGCGGCATGGGGGTTAAGCGCGTCGATTTTCCTCGCGCTGCCGGCGACCCTGATACGGGGCGATCATATCCGCGTCACCTCGCTACGCCAGCTGATGCCGGATCGTCTGGGACATATCGCTGACATTCTGGCCGCTGCCTTTGCCACAGCGATGATGGGCTGGGTCGCTTGGGCGATCTTTGGCTATGTCCACGAAAGCTGGACCTACAACGAAGTCAGCCAAGGTGTGGTGGCGGTGCCGCTTTGGTGGCCTCAATCTGCGATGGTTTTGGGGTCGGTGCTCTTTGCGCTAGCCTTTGCCGAGCGCACGCTACGCCTCATCCTCGGCCTACCGGTCGAGAGCGACGATACAAACGAACAAGGTCGGGGCGAATAATCATGGATATTTTTCTGCAATCCGCCGTTCTGGTCGTGTCCCTGCTCGTCCTTTTGGGCTTGGGCATCTGGGTTGGCGTGGCACTGATGGCGTCGGGCGTCGTGATCTTCATGATGTTCACCTCGACGCCGGTCGATGCCATCCTCGGCACCACGATGTGGGCGCATTCCGCCAGCTGGACGCTAACGGCGCTGCCGCTCTTCATCTGGATGGGCGAAATTCTCTACCGCACCCGTCTGGCCGAAGACCTGTTTTCCGGGCTCGCCCCTTGGGTCGGGCGGCTGCCCGGTGGGTTGGCGCATGTCAACGTTGCGGGCTGCGGGATCTTTGCCGCTGTGTCCGGATCGTCGGCAGCCACCACCGCCACCGTTGGCCGCATTTCCCTGCCCGAGCTGAAATCGCGTGGCTATGCCGACCGTCTTGCCATCGGCTCTTTGGCTGGATCGGGCACGCTTGGCCTGTTGATTCCGCCGTCGATCGTGATGATCGTCTATGGCGTCGCGGCCCAAGTGTCCGTGAACCGTCTGTTCATTGCGGGCGTGGTGCCGGGGCTGATGCTCATGGCGCTGTTCTCGGGCTATATCGCCATCTGGGCAAAAATGAACCCCGATGGCGTGCCCGCCCCCGAACCCCGCCTACCGATCGCTGAGCGCCTGCACCGCCTGCGCATGTTGCTGCCGGTGGTCGGTTTGATCATCGGGGTCATCGGGTCGATCTATGCCGGGGTCGCCACCGCGACCGAAGCCGCCGCCATCGGTGTGGCCGGGGCGCTCATCATCGCGGCCTTTGGCCGGTCACTGAACCGCGACAGTTTTATCGCCTCGCTTTTGGGGGCCACCCGCACCTCTGCCATGATCGGCCTGATCCTGCTTGGCGCGGCCTTTCTCACTTCGGCCATGAGCTTCTCCGGCTTGCCCGGGCAACTGGCCGAAATCATCTCTGCCAGTGGGTTGGGCGCACCGGGGTTGATTGCTGTGCTGACGGTGTTCTTCGTGCTGCTTGGCTGTTTCCTAGACGGAATCTCCATCGTGGTGCTCACGACCTCGGTTGTGATGCCCGCCGTGGCTGCCGTTGGGATCGATCCGGTATGGTTCGGGATCTATCTGATCATCGTCGTCGAAATGGCGCAGATCACGCCGCCGCTGGGGTTCAACCTGTTCGTGATCCAGAACCTGACAGGCAAGTCGATCTTCGAGATCACTCGTATGATCGTCCCCTATTTCTTGATCCTTGTGCTGGCCGTAATCCTGCTGACGGCTTTCCCCGGCATCGCGACATGGCTTGTAGAGCAAACGATTTAAAGGCTGATTTGATGACACAGACCCCTCAATCTCTCCTCGACGCGGCCCGCGTGCGCGCAACCTCGCCCGATTTCACCCGCACCTTCGATGATCCGGTCGAAGGCGAAGGGCCGCTATCAGGGCTGAACGTAGCAGTCAAAGACCTGTTCGACGTGCGGGGCCAAGTCACCCGTGCGGGATCGCTGGTCCGTAAAGACGCGGCACCCGCCATCACGGACGCTGTGACGGTCGCGCGGCTGCGCGGTGCAGGTGCGGGCCTCGTTGGTCACGCAAATATGACGGAATTCGCCTATTCCGGTCTTGGCCTGAACCCACATTACGGCACCCCCCTCACCCCGTTGAAAGAAGGCTGTATCGCGGGTGGATCGACCTCGGGCGGTGCCTCTGCCGTGGCGCGAGGTGTGGCTGACATCGCGCTTGGGACAGACACCGGCGGCTCCGCACGTATTCCAGCGGCCTTTTGCGGGTTATTCGGGTTCAAAGCGACAGCGCAAACGATCTCTCGCGAGGGGGCGGTGCCGCTGTCGCATTCGCTGGATAGTGTCGGGGTGCTAACCCGAGACGTTGGCCTGCTGCGGCCGGTGTTGAACGTGCTACGAGACCGACCGCTTCCCGCATCCTCTGCACCGCGTGCAGTCATCGTGCCAGAGAACTTCGGCATGGACGGGTTGGATGCCGAAGTCATCGACGCCTTTGAAGCCGCGCTCGAGGTGCTTCGGGCATCTGGCGTCAGCGTACGACGACAGACCCTCGATTTTTTCGAGGACTACCGCGCCCTACCCGTTTGGCAATTCTCGGCAGTCGAGTCCCGCGCCCACCACGGGGCCTATTTTGACCAGACACGTGCCGAGCTTGATCCGCGCGTCGCCTCGCGTATGGCCCGGGCGGACGGCGTCACCGGCATCGAATTCGCCCGCACGATAGCCGCGCGGGAAGCACTGATCGCACGGGCAGACCGGCTCTTTGGCGACACGCCCGTGGCCTTGCCAAGCGTGGCCATCATGCCGCCGAAGCTGGATGATCTGAACGACGACGCGACCTATGACCGGATCAATCTGCTGGCGCTGCGCAACACCAGCCTTGCGAATGTGATCGACGGCTGTTCGGTCAGCATACCCATCACCGGCCACCCCGGCACGGGGCTGATGCTGACCGCTCCGGCAGGCCGGGATGCGATGCTCATCACCATGGCCGAAACATTGCAGGGCGCATTGTGAGCGAAACGACGAAACGCCCTTGCGCCTATGTGGCCTTAGGCATGCAACGCTACCGCGTGCGCCATGTCAGCGATCCAATGCTGTCGGGCCTTTCCGATGTCGCAGTCTTGGGCGACAGGATCGTTGTTCTCAGGCGGCAAGCGCCTGAGCTGGTCATACTCGGGCCAAACGGTGCAATGATTGGCGAAAGCACCGAACTGCCGCAGTTCGTATGCGGTCACGGGCTGCGCGCCACCTCTGCGAACCAATTGGCCGCCACGGACATGGATGGCCACAAGATCGTGCTACTTGATGAAACGATGCACGAGATCACCCGGATGGACTGCGCGGAGCGGCCGGGCTTGGGGCGCCCCTTCAACCATCCCTGCGATTGCACCCAAGGTCCGGACGGCCGCTATTATGTCGCTGACGGATACGGGAATAGCGCGGTTCACATCTTTGACCCGGAACTGCGCCACCTCAAGACCTTTGGACACCCCGGAACTGAACCGGGCGCGTTCTCGACCCCGCACAGCCTGTTGTTCGACGGCCAAGGCAGGCTCTGTGTAGCGGACCGTGAGAACAACCGCGTTCAGCGTTTTGATGGGGATGGCACTTGGCTGGGTCAGATTGAGGGATTGTACAAGCCGATGGCGCTGGCGCTAACGCCAGAGGGACTATTGCTGGTCAGTGACCAGACCCCGCGTCTGTCCGCTTATACTCCGAATGGTGAGTTGGTCGGTCGCTGTCGCACCTTTTCAACCTTTGGTCATGGATTGGCTGTTCAGCGCGATGGGACCATCATCATCGCAGAAATGAACCCGGACCGTGTCACCTTGCTGATCCCGGTGCCCGAAGTGGATACATTCTGAGGTACCGTTGGAATGCAACGACAGTTGACTAAAATATCTAAGATTTCGCGGTGAGCTACGCACGGTGTCGCTCGCCCCTTTCGGCCCGTTGCGGAGTTTGGTGATTTGCGCGGCGAAAGGCCAGGCTGAGCCCAACCTGTGAATTTGGTTATCTCGCTCGGCGCGCATGCAGTACAGAAAATGCTGCCGCGCGGTGGATAGACCAGCCATGCGTACATAGCGCCGCAAAAATTTGGTTCAAAATTCAGTGACCGCGGGCAAAATCGTCGTTGGCTTTATGAATTTTGTACTCAGAAGACGAAGGACTCGCGATGACGTCGTCCTTCTTCGACGTTTAGTGTGATGAGGGTTGCTTCGCTCCACCTCATGAACGCATCCGGTCCGCACATATAGACCTCTCGCTTGTCGAGTGCGGAGATGGATTGGATATCTTCAACCTGCGCGCGACGTTCTTTGATCTGCAGCGCATCCTCAGAAAATGCCAGACACAAATCCTCCCGTGCAGATTTTGCGACCAATGTATCATCGCCAATGCTTTGAAACGCCACAATGCGCAGTTTCACATTGGCGGGGGCAGGACCAATTTGCCGGACAAAATGCTTCAGAACTTTGATGTCATCACCACGACCAGAAAACAGGAGGACGATGTCGGTCGTTGTTTGCGGGTGAGCGTTCGCCAGTTGGAGGATACCGTCCCACATCGCCATAAATGGTGTAATGCCGACACCGCCCGCGATCCAGAGCATCTTGGATGAAACACTTGGCGGAGCATTCTGGGTACCCGGCGTAAAGCATGTAAAGCCTGCACCAGAACCTTTGAACTCAACCGGCAGCCTTTGTTCGATAAGTTTGTAAGCGTTGGCGTGAAGAACATTGGACATCAAGCCGCCCGGTTTCCTTTTGACGGTGACGCTCACCTGATTGGTGGCAGCAAACTCGTTGCTGCCAGGGTCGAAAACGGGCGTATTTGAAATCGTCCAAGTTCGCACGTAGTCTTCGTTGACCAGCTGCGGATTGGCTTCGTTCATATGGCTGTATCCCGAGCCCAAAAGGTTTGAGAAGTCGAAGACACCAAACCCGCCGGGCAATGGCGTACTGACAGGCTGTGACAGTTCGAAATTGAAAGTCTTGATGCTCTCAGAAAGCGTTTCTGTCGATGCGAGTGTGGCTGTGATGGGGGTTTCAGTTTCGTGAGCAACCAGTACATGCCCCATTTCTTGCATTTCCCGACGCAGGAGCTTGACCGGCGGGTTATACGGCGAGAACTGCTCTTGAGATGTCAACTTGAGGTTCAAACCGTCTTTGACAAAGACGGCACCTGTCACTTTGATACGCGTGAGCAGGCTCACGCGTGGAATAAGTGCTTCTGCATCGTCATCAAGCAAGTTTTCGGCATTCCCCGTAATGTAAAGGACACTGCCTGTCGTGAAATCTGGAAAAACGAGTCCGACTTGTGGGTCCGTCTCGATATTTCCCAAAGATTGATAGAAGCGATTGCCAGAATGGTCGGGCAAAACCAGATACGTCGTGATGTCGTCACCATTGGCGTCTTCATAGATGCGGGTAAAACCCGGTGCGCCGCCGCGGTGATTGACGCCCATGTCGGTCTTGATGCCAGAACTGGCCTCATCTGCACTGTGCTTTGTCGCCAAAAACACCGTGCTGGCTTGGTCCACAACGGCTTTGGCGGCATCCGGCAAGGCGGCGGTGTGGGTTTCAAAGCTGTCATACACGAGGCCTGCACTGCGTTTTTCATACGCCAACTCACGCACGGTAATATATTTGGGACAGTTTCCCAGATGTTGGTCAGACGCCAAGCGCAGGCGAATTTTTCCGCTCTCTTCAAAAGATGCCGCACTAATTTGCCCGGCGATTTTGTTGCGCCGGCGATTGCTGAAATCGACCCCTACGCCGGCAAAGAGTTTCTGTGCATGGCCAGAGGTCGGATCTTGTATCAACGCCCGCGCGAAGGGATCGTATGGGTTGCTTTCGGCAACAACCTCCATTGTGTTTTGACCGGAAACTTTGATGTCTACCGACGGGTCACTCTCCGATCGTGTGACCAGAAGGCTCACCCAAGGCCGCCCGTCGTGATCCAGTGTTGCGAGCGGCAAATAAGGCAGTTCGGCAAAGAAATCCGCGTGCTGCTGTGGCATGTCAGGGGCGATGTACTGGGGAATGGATGAGATCAATTCCTTGGGCGTGTTGCGCCGCTCTTGAAGCCGCAGCTCGCCTTTATGGGATTTATGAAACTGGGCCATGTCGTATTCCAATCGTTCGTCTGAAAAGCGGTCCTGTTGCGGTGTTTGCGCTGACGCCTTTCTTTAGGACTGAAAGGCGTCAGCGGTTATTGGTGTTACGGCGTCAGCGCTATAGCCCCAGATCGCTTAGACCCGGATGGCGCGGGGCTTCGGATGTCATGGCCGCCCCCTATTCAGCCGCAAGGCCAACAGCGGTTGCTGGCATGGCCTGAAACCCTGGCAGGGCTTCGAAACGGGCGAGCCATGCGCGGACATTCGGGTAGGGGTCAAGCGAGACGTTCCCCTCGGGCGCATGGGCGGTATAGGAATAATTCGCAACATCGGCGATTGTCGGGCGATCGCCAACCAACCAATCGCGACCTTCCAGCCCATGTTCCAGTTTTTGCATTGCCTTGGTCGCTGTTGCATCGGCGAATTCTACGTCCAAGGGCGCGCCGAAAACGGTGATCAGTCGTGCGGCACAGGACCCAAAGGCAACTTCGCCTGCCGCAAGTGTCAGCCAGCGTTGAACATTGGCCTCATCGATCGGAGTGCTTGGCATCCAGTCCGGCGCATATGTCCGTGCGAGGTAGACGAGGATTGCGTTGGAGTCCGATACGGTTACATCCCCATCTTGCAAGACCGGGACCTGCCCGTTCGGGTTCATGGCCAGAAACTCAGACGACTTATGCGCACCACCTGCCAGATCTACGGGAACTTCCTCATGTGCGATCCCTGCGAGCTTCGCAAACACCAAGGCGCGGTGAGCGTGACCTGATTTTGCGAAGTGGTGAATGCGAACGGCGTTTGACATCGATGTCTCCAGTCATTTTTCAAGATATGTGCAAGCCCTACCAGTTGCGCATTCCGGCGATAATTGTCTAAATTGGCGTATATTTAAGCCCTGATAAGGCGCAATGAGATGGATAAAATCGACCGGATGCGGGCCTTTGCGCTTGTCGCCAAGAACGCCTCTTTCACGATTGCCGCGCAGCGTATGGGGCGATCTGCGCGCTTGGTCAGCAAATATGTCGCTGATCTGGAAAACGCGCTTGGGGTGCAGTTGCTTAATCGCACGACGCGCAGTGTCTCTTTGACGGACGCTGGTGCAACATATCTTGCGCTATGTGAGCCGCTTCTTGATGGCTTTGACGAGTTGGAGGAGAGGGTCAGACACGATCAGACCTCGCTCAGGGGGGCGATACATATTTCGGCCCCCACCGGATTCGGAGCTTTGCGGCTGACGCCGTCGCTGGCAAAGTTCGGGGCGAAACACCCCAATGTGGACCTTAATTTGCAATTCTCTGACCGCCGCGTGTCGATCATTGAGGAGGGCTTTGACCTCGCCATCAGGATTGGCCCGATGCGCGACAGCTCGCTCAAGGTACGGCAACTGGGCCCGATGCCCTTGGTCGTATGTGCGTCGCCCGCCTATCTGAAGCGCACCGGAACGCCGGACCATCCGCGGGCGCTGGCCACGCATGAGTGTATTCTTGACGGGAACATGACCGAGCCGACCATCTGGAGGTTTGATATCAATGGCCAGGAAGAGGCTGTTCCGGTCCGCGGGCGTTTTCGCATGAACGCGCCCGCAGCTGCAGCCCGGCTTGCCGCAACAGGCGCTGCAATTGCCCGTTGCCCCGCCTATACGGTGGCGGATGCCTTCAGATCCGGTGATCTGGTGGAGCTTTTCGCCGAGCATCGGGTTTCGCCCTATGCCGTTGCTGCGCTCTTCCCCCAGAATAGGCGCCTTACCACGCGGGTGCGGGCGCTTATTGACCATCTCGCGGATGATCCGGAGCTTTGTTCAGATAGCGCCAAGACCTGACTTGCGCTACGCCTTTGCCATATCGACGAAAGCTCTGAGCCGGCGCGTCATGTTCCGCTTGCTGCGGTAATTCAAGGAATAGCGCGGAAGCTGCCCCACATGGCCGCTGAGAACTTCGGTCAGGCCGCCTTTTTCCAGATGAGGCAGGGCTATTTCCCTGTACAGATACGCAAGACCAAGCCCTTGCTGTGCATAGGTCAGAAGCGACCGCATATCGTTCGCCACCATGCGCGGTTTGGGCTGTATCGTGTACAGGCCCTCCGGCCCGTCGAACCCCCACGGGGCCAGATGAGCGCCCGAGCCAAAGGCATAGCAGATTGCATCGTGCTTCAGGATATCGCGCGGATGCGCAGGTGTCCCCTTCCCCGCAAGGTACTCGGCCGAACCGACGATGGTCATTTCCAGTTCTGGTCCAACAGAGACAGCATGTGTATCTGGTCCAAGCAACGTGTTTGAACGGATCGCGGCGTCGATGCCTGACGTCAAAAGATCGACCTTTTTGTCATCATAGATAACTTCAACATCGACCGTCGGAAATGCAGTCGCGAAACGTGCGACCAGATCATCCAGAAAGAAGGGGCCAGCGCTGTAGGGAGCCGAAAGCCTCAAGGTGCCTGCGACCTCGTCCTTCTGCGCATGGATGTCATCCAGCGCACCTTCCAGATCCACAATGGCGGGCAGGCTTTTATCATAGAGCTGTTCGCCTGCGCGTGTCAGCACGACGGAGCGTGATGACCGTTCAAAAAGACGCACACCCAGGCGGTCCTCGAACCGTTGGATGGCCTCGCTCACCGAGGCGGGGGCTTGCTGAAGGTGCTCGGCCGCTGCACGGAAGCCCCCGCGGCGCGCGACTTCGACAAAAACACGAATGTCACCAAAGCTGCTACGGGTCATTGTTCGCTTTTCCGATCACTGTGTCAGGTTAAAGTGGGGTTATCCTTACGATACCAGCCGCCTACATTCTCAGCAACATGGAAATGAAAACGCAAAGATCAGGTCGATGACCGGGCCTTCAATCAACAGACCAAGGAGCAAGACAATGACAGTACTTGAAGAAATCCAAGTTGCCATCGCTGAGTGGAACACTGGCCTCGATAATGGTGACATCGAACGGATGGTGGCGTCATGTCATCCTGATGTGATGACGGTGAACGAACGCCAGCCTGTCACAACCGGCACGCAGGCGATCCGCGACAAGTACAACCCGCGTATCGCCGCCGCAGAAATCACCTCTGGTTATGATATCGAAGACCTACAGGAATACGGCGACACTGTCATCGTATCGGGCCGTTTCTACGGCACGATGAAGATGCGTGACACAGGCGAGGTCAATACGCCCGAGGGCCGCTTGGTGCTTGGCTATAAGCGCGACAAAACAGGCGCGTGGAAGATGTTCCTCGACATGGACAACAACGGCCCGGCCTAGGCCGTTACTGCCGCGCCTGTTCTGGCGCGGCCTTCCCCCATTTCAGGAAAGACCAAGGAGTTCGAGATGACCACACTGCAGATTGTCACAAAGGAAATCGTCGATTTGCACGACTTCTTTACCGAGTGGTTCAATGGAACCGTAGAGCGCGACCAACTGGAGCCACGGTTCCTGTCGCGTTTGGATGAGAATGTCGTCTTCATCCCGCCGGAAGGACACATCATGACGGGCGACATGCTCAAAGGCGGATTCGACCGTGGATATGGCGCAAACAAGGGCTTCCGCACCCAAATCCGTGACGTCACCATCCGGCATGAATTCGGTGATCTGGTGATGGCAACATATACCGAGTGGCAGACAGGTGCCGCGATGTCAGCCGAAAAGAACAACGCGCGTCTGTCCAGCGTACTGATGAAAATCACCGATCCGGTGACCTGGCTGCACATTCAAGAAACATGGCTTCGTGATGATCTACGTGAAGCTGGCTCCTTCGACTTCTAATCAACCCTAATCCGAAAGCAATGACATGACACAACGTATCGCCCACCAGCCCCGCGAAATCGCGGATTGCGTCAGCGCCTATCTGCAAGAGGGTGATCTGGATGGCATCATCTCGATGTTCCATCCAGATTGCCAGATCTTCTTTCCACCCGACCAACCGCCCCTGACAGGGTTGGACGGGGCCCGCAAAGCCTTTGAAGATTTCTTGGACATCCGCCCTCAGATCAAAAGCGAGGTGTTTAGCGAGGTCATTAATGGCGATGTCGCTCTACTGCGCGCGAATTGGAGCGTGATTGCGCCGGACGGCACGGTGATGGCCGAAGGTCAATCCACCGAAGTCGCCAAAAAGCTTGCAAACGGCGGCTGGGGCTATCTGATCGACTGCCCTAACGGCCCTCCAAGCCTCACGTGATTGTATGAGCACTTAGAGCGTCCCAAGGCTACTGGACGCTCTCGTGATCGTTGGGTGGGATTGCAAAACAGATGGGGATACAGGCAAAGGTCAACGTGAGGCCCGAACGTTACCAGTTCGTACACGATGCAGCGAACGGCAGGTGTACGGATGTGTTGGGACTTCTGAGAATCTCACCGTATCAGCCGTATGACACACCAATGTGACCTAATTCACTCGGCTCAAGGGTGACGGGAGACTAAAAGGCGAAACGGCCCCCTTACTGGCAGCTTTAGCGGGGGGATTCTGCCCTCTCCGGCATTCGACCCCACTTACCGATCTGGTGCCGCTTCAAGAGACGTTTCGAACCACTTGTCCGCCCCCGCTTCTTTCAAGAGCACGTCGAAATCGTCAGGTGGATTGCCATCTTCCAACAACCCTTTGAACGTCGCAAAGGCATCCGTCTTGCTGCCATAAGCGCGCAGGGTCTTGTCTTCGTTCACCGAAGCCACCACGACGACCTTCGCATCGCTGTTGAAGCGGTAGAACAATCGATACTGCTGGAAAAATTTCGCCCTGAACCAGTGCTTGCGGTGATCGCCGGTGCCGCCTTGCCGCAAGGCGGCGGCACCCGGATCTGCCGGTAGGGCCTCGGTGAGCAGCTTGAAGATGGCGGCCAGCCGTTTCGTCGAGTTTTTCTTGCGCCAGGTCTTTGGATCGCGTGACTTCCGCGCCTCGACCGCCAGGGTCAGCCCTTCGAGCTGGTCCAGAAAGAGCGGATGCGCATAAATGGACCATCCGTTTACGACAAGGGGCGCTTGGCGGGCGCGCTATCGCCGGTCATTCATCCTCGAGCGATAGCGGCGCATCGAGATCGACGTCAACGTCTCCGACCAGTGCTGCAAGACGGCCATGCAAGGCCCCATCGAACGCCCGAATACGGTCCGGATGCGCCTTGATATCGGCCTCGACATAATCGAGAAAGGCTCCGAGCACGGGATAGTCCTCGTCGCTGCGGACGCGCTCGATATAGACCCTGCCACTCGGCTCGGTGCAGTAGCGAATCTGGTCGCCCTTGCCCAGCTTGAGCTGTTTGCGCACACTGGCCGGCACAGTCGTCTGATACCGATCCGTAAGTTTCGAGACATCTTTTGCGAGCGCTGTCATGGCAGTCTCCTTAAAAGAAGGGGGGGTCGGCTGAAGGGCGGTGCCGCCAAGGTTTTGGTGTTGTCGTCAGCCCTGTTCGGCTCCATCTCGGGCTCTGCCTCGGCGAATGTCGCCTCCACCGGCGCGATCACCCTGCCCGCGATGACGAAG
>Ga0208790_1000202_pt1 | contig 31397 bp, 25 predicted proteins | sample 10_taG_FD_184083 | JGI IMG/M metagenome (GOLD analysis project Ga0208790, IMG submission 184083) | Marine viral communities from the Subarctic Pacific Ocean - 10_ETSP_OMZ_AT15264 metaG (SPAdes) (version 2) | ecosystem: Environmental > Aquatic > Marine > Oceanic | place: Pacific Ocean | collected... | reverse complement strand
ACGAAACAGAAGTAGCCGAAAAGAACAAGCGCCTGAGAGAACACCTGAGACGGAAGGCTGAAATTGAGGAAGAGTTTGAAAAGAGAGGAGAGACTCTCGATAGGAAAAAAGAAGCAGAACTTAAAAGGATTGTCGATGAAGGGTATAATGATCCAGAGAAGTTAGCTAAGGAACTAGCTAAAGCTTTTGGGATAGAATAATGTTTAGGAAAATATTATCGCTTTATTTGGCGATTTTTATGATGGCTCCGGCCATCGCCATGGCGGCAGATATTGAGCCATCCCCCGCCTATATTGTTTTACCCATTGAGGCTGGCGACATCGTACCTTTTGATGGAGTGCTGTTATCACTGGAAGCCGCGGCAAAGATTGTAACTGAAAAGAAGTTTGAAGATGCCGAGTGCGACCTTCGCATCGGGTATGAGCTTCATATACAAGAAGAAAAATATCAACTGCAACTTGATTACAAAGATATTGAAATCACCTCCTGGAAAGATAAGTATGAATCAATGATGATTCTCAAGGTGGCAGAAAACGATCGCTTGACAGAGCTGGTGTTAAAACAAAAGCCAGCTCAAGGTCCCCTTTTGGTTGCCTTAGGTTTTGGAATCGGAACCCTTACTTCTTTGGGGATTTTTGCACTGTCAACGGAGATAGTTCGTGAGTGACAATACGGATTATGTCGCAAGACTAGAAAAGGCAATTGCACAGAAATATGGAGACGAAACGGTTACTAATCCCAAGAGTCTCTGGGACGTCGATAAAGAGAAAGAATATCTTCAACAGACCAAAGAGGAGCGGAGCAGGCTAGCAAAACTTGCTGAAACTCAAGACAAAGTAGAACAAGACGGATTTTTAATAAACAAAAAACTACTTAATAGAGATCATAAGCGGGTCTGTCCTGTTTGCGAGAAATATTCTTTTCATCCTAAAGATGATTTGTATATGAATAAGTTTGGAGCATGTCTCCCTTGCTATATACAATACGTCGAGGGTCGCGAAGAAAGATGGGCAACCGGCTGGAGACCACAAGAGGAAGAATAACATGGCAACAGTATACGAAATCATTCAAGGAATTAACCAAGCAGCTGCGAATTGTTACGACGGCGCTCACGAAGCATCGCTAGCAACTGATGGTAAGGCTCGCGAAGCCGGACTAAAGCGCGAAGACGGTCACTACATTAATGACCGCCGAGTCATGGATGGGTTTGGAGTTAAGTTTCATGGACCAGTTTTACGTTTAACATATCAAGCCGAGACGCGTCTAAAAGAAGTGCAGTCAAACGGTTTTGAAGACGAAGTAGCGTCCCGCTTACATGAGATAGTCAAGTTCCTGAAGAAAGAATATAAAGCCATTACCGGCAATACTCTCACCTTGACCAAAGAAGGAGATCATCATATTCTAGTACAGCGGATCTCTAACTACCGCACAGATGTACAAGCACATTGTGATTATATGATCGGGGGGCTCAAAGGCGTCGTGGGCGTTAACGAAGGCTCCAGCGAGGAACGTTTAGATAAGGCTGTGAGAGACTGGTTGTCTCAAGGTCCCAAGAACAAGCGCCCCAAGAATGATACTCGCAAAGGTAAGTAAGAAATGCTATGGGGAATGCGCTAACAAAGCAAGAAATAGTAAAAGAGATAGTTAAGGCCGGCAAAGACCCGGTATATTTTACAATTAACTACTGCCGTATTTCACATCCTCAGCGAGGCTTAATTCCATTTAAAGCATACGACTATCAGCAAGAACTGCTGAGAGATTTTAATGACTATCGTTTCAATATAATTCTCAAAGCTAGGCAGCTGGGGATTTCCACAATCTCTGCCGCTTATATCGCATGGCTTATGCTTTTCCATCGCGACAAAAATATTCTTGTTATTGCCACCAAATTACAAACTGCTACCAATCTGGTTAAAAAAGTAAAAGCCATCATTAAACATCTTCCAGACTGGATGAGAATCACTGAGATTACTGTCGATAACCGGACTTCATTCGAACTATCAAATGGATCCCAAATTAAGGGCTCCTCTACTTCTGGTGACGCTGGTCGTTCCGAAGCCCTCTCTCTTTTAGTTATTGATGAGGCAGCCCACGTTGAAAAGCTCGACGAGCTGTGGACCGGTCTGTATCCCACACTTTCAACGGGAGGTCGCTGCATCGCGTTATCCACCCCTAATGGCGTCGGTAACTGGTTCCATCAGAATTGTGTAGAAGCAGAAGCCGGCACGAATGATTTTTATATGACGACATTGATGTGGGACACCCATCCCGATCGAGATCAGCCTTGGTTTGAAAAAGAAACCAGGAACATGTCTAGGCGTCAGATTGCTCAAGAGCTTGAGTGCAACTTTAATGTTTCCGGCGAGACGGTCATACACCCCGACGATATCCAGTGGTATCTAGAGAGGGTAAAGAGCCCAGAGTATCGAACCGGGTTTGACAGAAACTATTGGATTTGGAAAAAGCATGATCCTCAGAAACCTTACTTGCTGGTTGCCGACGTCGCCCGCGGCGACGGCAGAGACAACAGCGCGTTTCATATTTTTGAATTAGAAACCATGGAAGTGGTGGGAGAATATATAGGAAAACCCACTCCTGATGACTTTGCTGATATTCTTTATAGTGTTGCTGCGGAGTACGGAAACCCAATGTTAATTATTGAAAATAACAATATAGGATACGCAGTACTTAAAAAATTGATAGATAAAGAGTATCCTAACTTATATTACTCTAGTAAAGGAGATCACCGATATATTGATCCAATCACCGCTCAATGGCAATCTAATGCTATTCCGGGGTTTACAACTTCTTCAAAGACTCGACCGCTGATTGTAGCCAAGATGGAAGAGTTTATGAGAAACAAACTAATTACTATTAACTCTAATCGTTTGCTTTCGGAAATGAAAACCTTTATTTGGCATGCCGGAAGACCACAAGCGATGAGAAGTTATAATGATGACTTAGTAATGTCATTTGCTATTGGATGTTGGGTAAGAGATACAGTGATTGTAGAAAGTCTAAAAGATGTTGAGTATAGCAAAAGCTTTATCTCTTCTATTTCGACAGCAAAAACTAACATTTCCACGACCATCCCAGGAATGACTGGACATAAGATTACGAAAGAAAACCAAAGGGCTTCCGAAGCGGCAGAATTTAATGAAAAATATATTGGTTTAATAAAAGGTTAAAAAATGGCAAACAACGACAAGAATCCAAGAAACCCAGCTTCACCGCTGTTTAAGAGATTAACGCGACTCCTCTCGGGTCCTATTGTTAATTATCGTACACAGGTCGCACGACAAGAGCGGCGAAATGATTTAGAAAAATATCGCTATCGTTTCCGATCTATGAGCGGACAGGAGTTCCGCAGGCATGATAGCAACATGTCTCAGAACTACAACATGTTCACTTCGGCAGCCTTCCGAAACCAAAACCGTGCAGAGCGATACGTTGATTTCGAACAGATGGAATATATGCCCGAGATCGCCAGCGCTCTCGATATCTATGCAGATGAGATGACAACATCAAACGAGTATGATCGTCTTCTAAATATTGAATGTTTAAATCACGAGATTAAAACTATTCTTGAGTCACTTTTTTATGATGCACTTAACATTGAGTTCAACGCATTCGGATGGGCGCGCTCAATGTGCAAGTATGGAGACTTCTTTTTATATCTTGACATTGATGAAAAGCTCGGTATCACATCAGTCATTGGCATGCCAGGCAATGAAGTAGAGCGCCTTGAGGGTCAGGATGATTCAAATCCCAACTATGTTCAGTACCAGTGGAACGGCGCCGGAATGACGTTTGAGAGTTGGCAGGTCGCACACTTCCGCATTTTAGGTAATGATAGATACTCGCCCTACGGCACATCGTGCCTAGATCCCGCGCGCCGCATTTGGCGCCAACTTGTTTTGCTTGAGGATGCAATGATTGCTTACCGTGTTGTCCGCGCTCCGGAACGACGCATTTTCTCGATTGATGTTGGGAACATCCCTCCTCAGGACGTCCCACAATATATGGAAAAGGTGAAGACTGAAATGAAGCGCAACTCGGTTGTGGATGCTTCTACTGGTCGAGTCGATCTTCGCTATAACCCCCTTTCGCTAGAGGAAGATTATTTTATTCCCATGCGCGGTGGCGTAGGTTCTGATATTAAATCCCTTGCCGGCGCTTCAAGTCTTAACGATATTGATGATGTTAAATATCTCCGCGACAAGCTATTCGCGGCAATTAAAATTCCGCAGTCTTATCTCACCAATCTTGAGGGAGGCGATGAGGATAAGACTACTCTCGCGCAAAAGGACATTCGATTTGCGCGCACGATTCATAGGCTCCAGAGATCAGTTATTTCGGAACTAGAGAAAATGGCCATTGTACACTTGTATACTTTAGGCTACCGCGGCCAAGATCTTCTTTCTTTTAAGATCACACTAAACAATCCCTCGCGTCTTGCAGAACTGCAGCAGCTAGAGTATATGCGAACTAAGTTTGAGACAGCGACCGCCGTCCCTGAGGGGACTTATAGCAAGCGCTGGGTCGCCCATAATATTTTGGGACTTTCTGATTCGGAATTCCTTCGCAATCAGCGAGAAACCTTTTATGATAGAAAGTACCAGCAGGATCTAGAAGGCCTCGCTGAAGAGGGCGCGATGGATGAACTTGGCGGCGAGGGTGGCATGGGAGATCTCGGCGGTGACGAAGGTCTAGGAGATCTCGGCGGTGACGAAGGTCTAGGAGATCTCGGAGGCGAAGAAGGAGGCGGCGAAGAAGATACCCTTCTAGCCACCCCGGGCCGTGTGGAGGATGGACATCTGAGCGAATATGAAAAGGGCAGCTATACCCGCAAGGATCGTCGCGATGACCGTCGAGCCCGCGGCAACACCGGACCCAGGCGCCGCAGTTTACGTCGACAGGCACAGGGAGCCGAGGTAAATACTTACCGCTCAAACGCTGGTTCTAGTATAGGAAACCCCTTAGGTGACATGCCCGATGTGAGATTTGGTCTGGAAGAAGTTCAGCAGCCTACTTATAGTAAGAGTGAGACTAATTTGTTTGAACAGACAAGTATGGTTCGGCTCTTAGTAGACCAAATGGAAAAAAAAGAGGCAGGCACTGATGAAACATAATAAGAAAAGAAATACAGCTTTTATTTATGAGACTCTCTCACGATTACTTACGGAGAGTATCGTTCACAAGGATGTAAAGCGTAAGGATACGATCCTATCAATTATTAAAGAACATTTCCGCCCGGGAACGATCCTCCGTGAGGAGCTTCATTTATATAAAATTTTGTTAGAGACTACTAGAATTGATGAGAAGATGGCAGAGAGAATGTTGCATGAAGCTAAAATAGCATATGCAAAGCTCGATAGCAAGAATATCTTTGACGCCCAGTCCAAAGCAATCTCGGACATGAATAAGAAAATATCTCTCGATGTATGGTCGACCTTCGTTCCAAACTTTAAGTCCTTGGCTTCTATAAACGCTATCTTTAGCACCAAGGCGTCAGTTAAAAAGAAGGTTTTATTTGAGCAAGCTATTATTAATCGGATGACGGACCAAGAGAACAGCTCCGTCCAGAGCCCAATGCAGCCGATTGACAATTTAACTTATCACTCTTTCATAGAAAAATTTAACAATAAATACGGAGACCTCTTACAGGAACAGAAGGATTTACTAAATCGCTACATCACCAGTTTCGCAGATGATGGTTTTGAATTACGAGTTTATTTGAACGAAGAAATATATAGACTCAAAGACGCCATAAATACTGCAGCTGCTACTAACGATGAGCCCCTCTTTGATATAAAATTAAAAGAAATAAGGGAATATCTTGATGGCTTCCGCAAGCGAGAGTTCTCTGGGACCGACCTCAATCGTGTACTTAAAACACAACAGCTTGTAAAGGAGTTAAGTTACTGATGATAAAGATCAAGATTGGTGGACCCCAAGCAACCGTAGAAATGAACGCGCGACGCGCATTGGATGGCTCCTTACTTATTATGGATCACGCACAAATTGATATTGCCATTCTTCCCGAAGCCATGAAAATATCTACCTTTCCCAAGTCCATTGCCACCGAAGATGTTTATGATTATCAAAATCGTTTGCTAGAGTTGCTGGCTGACCGAGGCATTATTGATCGTTCTTCAATACAGGGAGGCAATCTCTTCCGCTCTCTTGAGGGAGCAGTCTTCGAGACAGAAAAGGTCAACCCCCTTCAGGCTGCAGTTTATGTAATTTCTGAATTTATTGTCAATGAATCCGAACACGAACGCATTGCGGATAACTACGAGAAAGAACTCGAAGATATGTTTACGCACCCGACAGACCGTGACTCCACCGAGTATGGTGAGGTACCGCAGTATGCCGAGAAGGGATCTATGCGCCCGGGCTACTACTACTACCCGCTCCGCAATCGTTACTAAAATGGAGCTCCTACACTTTATACTTGCCGCGTACGGCATGACATTTATTATTATACACGGACATATCTTCAATAAGATACGCCCAGCATGCAAATCAATGGGCGGCTTCGGTCGTTTATTCCATTGCCATTTATGCATGGGATTTTGGGTTGGAGTGTTTCTGTGGGGCATTAGTCCCTACACAGAACTATTTAGTTTTAGCAATCAGCCCATGACAGCGTTCATGTGCGGTTGCATTAGTGCAGGTACCTCATACTTTTTGAGTATGTTGGTAGAAGATTACGGGATCCGAGTGGTCCACAAAGGAGGTGAGCAATCATGAAAAAATGGATGATCCAACCAGTTCGACGATGCTGCTCGGGCAGTTGACTACTTTAAAGGAATAAATAATGGCCAAATTACTACGAGAATTTTATGAACTATGCGAAGGCGGCGTTTGTCAGGATTTGCTGACGGAAGCGGAGAAGTCCTTTGTTCGTAATGGCGGTATGATGCTTACTGGTAAACTGCAGGAAGCAGATGTCCAGAATGGTAATGGCCGTGTGTATCCTCACGCTATTATGGAGCGCGAAGTTGGTAAATATAAGGACGTAGTGAAGGACCGGAGAGCCCTTGGCGAATTGGACCATCCGGACTCCTCTATCATTAACTTGGTTAATGTATCCCATATGGTAACAGAGGTGTGGATGGATGGTCCAGCAGTCATGGGTAAAATTAAGGTTCTCGAAACACCTGCCGGTCAGATCCTTAAGGCTCTTGTTGAGTCTGGGGTAAAGACGGGAATTTCCTCCCGCGGCATGGGATCGGTTAGAGAACAGCAAGGAACAACAATCGTCGAAGATGATTTTCAGCTAATTTGTTTTGACATTGTGTCAGAGCCCTCTACACCAAATGCTTTTATGTCCTTGCAAGAAAATAAGGTCATGACCGAACAAGTTGAGAAAAATAATAAAATCCTCAACTTAATGAACGAAATTCTAGGAGATTAAAATGCAAATTTCACAACACGATGTAGAACAAATTATACAAGAAGAACTCGATAGAGCAATTGACGAGGGCTGGCTCGACCGGGTAAAGGGTAAGGCTGCTGGAATGAAAGCGAAGGCGGCAGGGAAAATGTCTGATCTGGGCGCGAAAGCTGCGCGCGGTTTGGGAGCCGATTCAGCTGCAGCTGAGATGGATCGAGCTGGCGCAGAGCGCAAGGCGGATGCCCCCAATCAGGAAAAGCTCGGCTTAATGAAGTCACATTCAAAGAAGTACTCCGCTGCGACAGCTAGTATGATAAAGGATGCCCAGAAACTGGGGCTTCTAGAGGATCCCAACTTCAAGAAAGCCATGGCAGCTGCGAAGTCAGTAGCTACGCGTTTGAATAATATTATAGCAGGATGGGAGAAACAACCCGGAGAGTGAGCCTCAGCAGTTAAGGGTTATAAAAGAGAATGAAAAAGTCAGAGTTTAAAAAAATACTTAAGCCGCTTGTAAGCGAGTGTATTAAAGAATCTTTAATGGAAGATGGATTAATCTCGGGCATTATTGCCGAAGTCGCGCGCGGTCTGACGGCGACACAGCCCGTTGTTGAGACTGTGAAGAGAGAAGACCCCGAGACCTCTCGTATGCAGCGTAATGCATTTAATAAAGAGACAAGTAAGAAGCTCCATGAACAGAAGAAGAAACTAATGTCCTCCATCGGCAAAGGCTCATATAACGGAATAGATCTCTTTGAGGGCACCACACCAGCCCCGGGTCAGGCGTCTCCGCAACAGCAAGCCGGAGCATTATCGGGTCAGAGTCCCGGCGACCCGGGCGTCGACATCAATACCTTGTTTGGTGCAGTCGGATCTAGCTGGAATGCTCACATGACTGAGATGAAAGAAAGAAAGTAGAAATGGCAACTAACGTTATTGTACGACCTAAAAGAAATGAAAGTCCAGAAAGGTTGATTAAAAGATTTATTCGTAAGTGCAAGAAAGAGAAAGTTATTGAGAAGTATCGCGAACGGACCGATCATTTTATTAAGCCATCTGTGAAACGAAAGCTTAAACGACGAAAAGCTATTCGCGAGCAAGAGAAGGCAGAAAGAAAACGGGATAAAAAATTGTTTAGGTAAACACTGCCTAACAAGCTATTTAGTAAACGGAGAATAATTATGGCTAACACAGGTTTTACAAATTACAGATCAGGTCTGGGTAACAGCGCCGCATACCAGGTTTCGGGTATGCCATTTGTTTCGGGAACGATTTCGTGCGCAGATGGAGACCCATATGTTCGCGTCGGATTCCCGCGTGTTACGTCTTGGGTGACATTTACCAACCTAGACCACAGCGGTAGAAATCTCCATGTCGCGTTTTCCCAAAATGGATTAACCAACCGAACAGCTGTCTTCGAGATCCCGCCTTCAGCCTCAATGGCGCCCCTTAACTTAAAGGTCACAGAAGTGTGGATTAGTGGTTCCAGTAATTGTGCTGTAATTGCCGGTCTCACAGGGATTGAAGTTCGAGATATTAATAATGAGAGTCTATCTCCCTCGGGATCTAATTATAACTGGTCCGGCTCTGTAGCTGCACGAGTGGGATAAAGGAGGACACATTTAATCCTCCGGAGGGCAATCGATGGCAGATCCGAAAAACAAATGGGACCAGCCAGCAGCCCCTCCAGCCCCCATGTTCTTTGGGAAAAAAGAACGTGACCTAGTAAAGCAGGTTAATGATGAACTGTCCGAACGCATTATCGGACAACCAATTGCTTATTATCCTATAAGCATTGATGATTCTAATTTTAATGAAACATACGGAGAAGCCATTGAAAAGGTTTCGCTTCCCCCAGTGCGCGTATATGCATATGTCGAGGTTGAAAGCGATCAGACCAATGAAATATATGGCTATGAATATCAAACTAAGCTGAAGGTTTACTTTAGTGAAAAACGGATATCCGCGGATCAAAATCTATATGTCCGCGTCGGAGACTTTGTTCAATACGGGGACTTCTATTACGAAATTGTCCGAAGCTACGATGACACGCGCTACTATTTTGGTCAGGTCGAACACAAATTTCAGGTGGCAGTAGATTGCGTCCGCGCCCGACAGGGGGCATTTCGCGTTATGCCCTCAGTCACTCGCCCTACTGAGAGAGAAAGAGTAGCTAACAATGCACAAAGCCCTGCTCCCCGCGCCGCGCCGTATCCCCCTCTTGCCGCTAGCTATGTTACAGTTACTGCTGATTCTAAACTTCCTAACGAACGAGTCCTTACCGCTGGTACTGGGATTACGATTACAGATGGCGGAGCTAACAGCGCAGTTACGATTGCCGCTAGCGGACAGAATGCTGTAGGTCCTACATCTTCTTTACAGATCCAGGCAGGCGCCGGCGTTTTCACTGGAAGTGCTAATTTCTTATTCGTTCCCGCTACTAATGTTTTAACTCTCGCCGGCACGGCTAACATAACGGGAACACTTTCCGCGTCATCTACAATTTCTGCTGCGAGCGTATCATCTTCTTTATTTAACTTGATTCCCACAACGGGGAGCAAGGCAGGTCCGGGCAGCTTTTTGGTCTTGGACACAAATAATAATGTTGTTCTTACAACCGGCGGCGGCGGAGGAGGTTCCGGCGATGGCATCTTTACCGTTCTTAATTCCTCGAACGCCTATGTCACCAGCAGTTTAGCTATTGGTGGTACTACTGCACCTGATCATAAAATAGCAGTCAGCGGCTCAGTATCTGCCAGTGTCAATATCTCGGCGTCCGCATTCTATGGAGAGACCATAACCGTTGGTACCCTGATTGGCGGTTCTCCCCTTGCTATTTCGGCATCAGCTATTAATTTAACTGGAAATGTAAATTTTGGATCTAATGCTGTTATATCTTCATCAACAAATATTTCTGCTTCGGCATTCTATGGAGACGCATCACGCCTTACCAATCTCCCCGCCGGCGGCCTTCTTTCTGCTATTAATGGTTCCAGTGCCTATCTGACAAGCAGTTTGGCACTGGGAGGAACCACTGCTGCAGACCATGGGCTATCGATCTCTGGCTCGGTTTCTGCGAGCGTGAATGTTTCAGCCTCTGCTTTTTACGGAAGCGGCACGGGCTTAACAGGGATTTCGGCTGATGGAGTGGACGTAACAAGTTCAGCTGCCAATCTTGGCTACAATTTGGTATTCACAGAGGGCTTTCAATCAGACGGCTCGATTGGACTTGGGGGAAATGCAGCACTCACGTTCAACCCCTCCACTGCACAGTTACGGGCGACAGGGCTGCTATCAGCTTCTGCTGGCCTGACAGGCTCCGCAGTCAAATCTGATGGGGTTGTCCAAGGAGGCGCCTTAGTATCTACGGGCGCCCTTAGTGCCTCCAGTACTTTGAGCGTCGGGAGCAATGCGTCGATTGCTGGACACTTAACAGCTTCTGTTGGTCTGAGTGGGTCCACCGTCCAGACCACCATTCTGAGTTCTTCTTATTTTAGTTTGCTTCCAACTTCTGGATCAATGGGAGGGCCCAGTAGTTATTTGGCCCTGGATACCAACAACCAACTTATCATTACTGGTTCGGGCGGCAGCACTCCCGGAGGATCAACCACACAGATTCAATTTAATAATGCCAGTTCTTTCGGAGGGTCTGCCAATCTTACCTTTAATGGTACCACCCTAACCGGTTCATACACTGGATCGTTAGCTGAGGTATCTACCTTAAGTTCTTCGGCGCTCCTTACGCAAGGGGGATCATATCTGTCGGGAGGTTTGGTTCATAAAAGAACGGCAATCGCCACCACTCATACGGCCTCAGTAACTGAGTATATTCTAGGAGTGACTGCAGTCCCAACTGAAATTTTATTTGATGCTACGGCGTTTACCGATGGTCAGGTGCTTGTAATTAAGGACGAGTCGGGAGCAGCTAGTACCAGCAGTACTATTTTATTAAATGCCTCAGCCTCTCAAACGATAGACGGGGCTGCTGATGTAAGTATTGAGTCACCCTATGGGTCCGTCCTACTTTATTCTAATGGGTCCAATTGGTTTATTTATTAAGTAAGGAGCTTTTCCGATATTGGCTACTATATGTTATAGAGAACGGATGTGGATACCTATAATTATTTACTACTCCTCCGATGAGTGATCGCGATCAACATATTATTACATCACCCGTTTTGTCATAATCTATAGGAGGATTTAAAAAATGGCTTATAAATTTCAATCAGGGGCAGCTATTGCTAGCGGCTCCCTGGTACAGGAGGGGCTCCTTGACATCAAGGGATCCCTTCAAATCTCTGGATCCAGCGCTATCGATACCAGCCGCAACTTTGCGGGTGGCACTGGTACGTTTACTGGAAACCTTTCAAGTTCTGGTGAGCTTACTCTGGGTGTCGGCGGCGGCGTCGATATCGCTGGTAGCACAGTCCTTAACCTGACCACTCTCGGCTCAAGTGTTCTTGCTTCGTCTTTGACAAGCGTTGGAACTTTGAGTTCTTTGAACGTTGGCAACGTTACGTCAACTGGTATCTTATCTGGTACTAATGCTACTCTAGCAGTTGGCGGTGCGGTTAGCATTGGCGGTGCGAGCGTCTTAAACGCAACCACTCTCGGCTCTGCTGTTGTCGGTTCGTCTTTGACAAGCGTTGGCACACTTAGCTCTTTGGGTGTAGGTGCGATAACCTCGACAGGCATCGTTTCCAGTTCTAATGACGGTCGCTTCTTAGCTCTTGATATCAATGGTAATGAAGATATTATTGACTCCAGTGCTAATTTCAGCGGCGGATCGGTAACAGCCCAGCTCAAGATCTCCAGTTCTGCTGGTATCTCCGGTTCGTCTGGTAAGTTCTTAGGCTTGATGTCCGCTAGTCACTTCGTTGGTAATGGTGCTGGTCTTAGCAACGTTGAAGCAGTTACTGCTATTACGTCTTCGACTGGCGATGTTAACTATGAGTTGGCATTTGCTGAGTACCTGGGGAGCGATGTAGAACTTGGTGGAAACGCCGGACTCTACTTCAATCCGAAGGGAACCACCACGGGACACAGCGCTTCGCTCTATGTCTCTGGTACCTACGCGGGTCGACAGTCTTCGAGTTTGAACCTTCAGGACGTCGTGCGCTTCGGTACGGTTTGGAGCGACGACGACTCCGCTTATATGACAACCCTCACAGCTCAAGGGGCGATGGATGTTAGTGGTTCAGGCTTAGTGTTCTACGGTGGCGTAGGCGCCGAGCAGGGTATTGACCTCATTGCGGACGGCGCAAAGGGAGGCATTCGTGTCTGTCCTACTGAAGAAGACGATCCAACGTTCCACATTTCCGCCAGTAGTGGTCTTATTTCCAGCTCCGCTGGTCTTGAGCTTGGTCCTGGCGCTGCCGTGAAGATTGCTGGTTCTAACGTTCTTAACCGGGGCACTCTCGGGTCTACAGTCCTTGCTTCGTCTTTGACAAGCGTTGGTACTCTGAGTTCTTTGGGTGTAGGTGCGATAACCTCGACAGGTGTTGTTTCTAGTTCCAATGATGGTCGATTCCTTGCTCTTGACATTAATAGCAATGCTAACGTGATTGACTCCAGTGCTAACTTCGCTGGTGCAACCATTTCCGGCTCCGGTGATCTCACCCTTGGCGCCGGCTCTGACATGCAGATTGGTGGAACTGACGTGCTGAGTGCAACCACTCTCGGGTCTACCGTTCTTGCTTCGTCTCTGACCTCTCTTGGTACTCAGGGTGAAGCTCTGAACATGGGCGGCTATGGGATTAGTAATGTTGGTGGATTGACCAGTTCGCTGGGTGTACGGGTTCAAGGTTATGGCTTATTTGTCAGTGATCTTACGCGTAGTGCGGGTGACATGAACATCAAGTTGCACGATGCTAGTGCTAACAATGTTGGTTTCCGTCTGGCTTCTGGTACTAAACCACTGGTTGTTTATTCAACCAACTATGTCGGTGTGACAAGTCTGACTGCTTCCTCCGGGGTGCAGTTCGATAGCACAGTTCAGTTGGACGGTGCAGGAGATGTGAGTGCGTCTATCCAGGCTGATAGCGTGTATTTCCGAGATGCAAGCACTGGTCTCATCAAGCGTGACTCGTTTGTTGATATCGTTAGTGCGATCGCTGGAGCGGGTATCACTGCCACAGGTGGTGTGCTCTCTACACAGGCACAGAGTGTGACTTCCGGGTCTAACGCTTTTGGTGCTGTTACGCTGGTTGAAGGTTACAACTACTTCGGTGATGTGACTGGAACTATGGTAGCTACATTACCATCGTCTCCGACTGTTGGTGATATTGTTAATGTTAAAGCGAAGTCCATTTCGAGCTCCAAGAGCATTAAGATCACGGGATCTGCTGCTCATACGATTGATGGGGATGGTTACATCAACATCGAGTCGTCGTACGGTGCTGTGGGGCTTGTTTATGTTGCAAGCAATGACTGGAGAGTTGTCTAATCTGATTAGCCAGCTTACCTAAGCAAAACTTTAAGGGTGGGTATCTTTCGGGGTACCCACCCTTTTTGTATTTGAGAATCTACTTATTACACGATGGCTTATAAATATTCCAAAGGAAAGACATTCCAGGGCGACATCTATAATGAAGATGACACCCAGAGAAATACTTATTTAGACTGGAGTGAAGATGCAGTTGGAATCGTAGCCGGCGGTGAGCTGGCTTTCACTATCTCGGGATCCAATGATGAGATTAGTTCGTCGTACAATCTTTCTGCGTCTGCCTTCTATGGCGATGGTTCGGCGCTCTCAAACATCACAGCCACAGCATCCCCAGCCGGATCCGACACAAACGTTCAATATAATGATGGCGGTAGTACGGGCGGCGACTCTGGGTTTGTTTATGATGGCGCTGGGTCAATCACGGTCACCAATTCTGTAACAGCATCTAACGGCATTAAGTCTGACGGGGTTAATCAATTTACCGCAGGTACCTGTTTCTCTCCTCCCGTGGCCGTTACCTCAAGTATAAAATACTACCCCCAAGTTCTCGGCTGGCTGCACTACGCACTCCCGGCTACGGGAGCTTTCGTGATTCACACAAATATAACGGCCAGTAGCCACGAGATGTTTGAGATCAGGGTACACGGATATAATTATTTTGGCGCCGGTATGATTGACTTTACGATAGGAGGCTACGCCTACGCCACCATGCCGCGTACAATATCTGGAACCGGTTCCGCGGCCTATGGTAGTATAACAGATAACGGATCAGATGGGTACAGGAAATGGCTCGGTATTGATGCTAATGGTTATGTGTCCATAGCTATTGGTGATTATGATCTGTCAAACACGAAAGATCACTATTTCTGGAACCTGAGTGCTGATTTTTGGTCGTTACGGAATCTATCCAATCCATATGAAGGTGATCCCTGGAGCGTGGAACTCAGCGCTGTTGAGGGTTTTGGATGGACAGATATACGAGGGGTGTATGGACAGGCGGGCGTTCCCATGACTGCCCCTATTACCTCTAAGGCTACATGGGGTAATTCCTGGGTTATGATTAATACCGGTTCCTCCGGAGGAGAGTCCAATCCCCCACTATACACCCTGGACGTAAATGGTGACATCCGTGTAAGTGATGATCTGTTTGTTGATGATTTTGCTAGCCTTGACTCCTGTAGAATTGGCACGACACAGACAGACCCAGGCACCGGCAACCTAGTTGTTGAGGGCAGCGTCGGCATCGGTACCGATACGCCGTCGTGCGCCCTTGATGTACAAGGATATATGAGTGTCGGCGTGGCAGGCACTGCTTATATTATTAATAATAATGACACTAACACTCATATTAAACTTGGTGGTGGTGGTGAGCCAGGGCTTGATGGAATGACCTTTACCTGCGGCGGCAAAGCTATGCTGACCCTAGACGAGAACGGTCTAGATACCGTGACAGTCGGTACCACGGGCGACGCAACGGACTTTAAGGTTATGACAGCCAATACCGACTATGCTCTATACGTGTCGGGAGGAGCTGATAGAGTCGGCATCGGCACGGCAACACCCAACTCCACCTTTCAAATTAGTGGCTCGCAAGCCGGAAATTATACAGCCATTACTGATGACATAACGTTAAATGAAACCCACTACATAGTAGATCTTACTGACACCGATGATGCCACCGTAACTCTTCCAGCTGCTAGCGGAGTTACCGGAAGAACATATCACATTTTGAGTACCGGCGATGGCGAGCAGACACTTACGATTACCGGCTCTGGCGGTCAGTTTATGGGTTCCAACCAGGATTCGGGACCAGAGGATTCAATCGAAATCGAGGGTAGCGCGCAGAGCGTTACGCTTCTGAGTACTGGCACGTATTGGTTTATTTTAACAGATAACAGGCAGCAGGGACATTAGAAATCATAACTATTAGTCATACTTAAAGTAATGAACTATTTAATATGGCTGGAGAAGAAATAAATGGCAAAAATTAGTAAGGGCTGGGCGTTTGTCGGCGCGGGATCGCAAGCTGCTGCGGGCAACGATCAGGACATCCAATTTAATAACAATGAGAACCTAAGTGGCTCTCATCTCCTTCAGACTGATGGGACGGGGTCTTTGTCTGCCTCCGCAGGAATCACCGGGTCTGCCTTCAAAACGGACGGCATGGTGTCTGCCAGCACCTTCCATGGCTCCGGCAAGTATATAACGGGAGTAACAGCTTCGGCTATCAGTAGTTCTGATGGTCCATTATATTCTATACAATATCGGTTTAATAACCCTAACGGTAGAGAGTTAAGCGGCTCCCATGGTTTTACATTTAATCCCACTACAAGCCCTCGCCTCCTGACATTAGGGGGCGGCTACCGCAATGCGCGACTGTCTGCCTCCGCGGGCATTACGGGCTCTGCTTTAAAGATCGGCGACGCCGCCGGTCCCGGCATGATCTCGGGCAGTGCCCTCCACGGCACCACTCTGACGGCTGTGGGCATCACCGGTTCTGACGCCAAGATCAGCGGTATTGCCTCAGGCAGTGCCATCAACGCCGGCGTCCTGACTGCTGTTGGAGTTACTGGCTCCGACATCAAGATCAGCGGTATTGCATCAGGCAGTGCCATCAACGCCGGCGTCCTGACTGCTGTTGGAGTTACTGGCTCCGACATCAAGATCAGCGGTATTGCATCAGGCAGTGCCATCAACGCCGGCGTCCTGACTGCTGTTGGAGTTACTGGCTCGGATGCCAAGATCAGCGGCATCGTTTCCGGTACCACACTACAGGGCACCACGCTTCGCCTAGGAAACGGTAGCATCGAAAGCAACTGGCCTAATTCTCAACTAGCGATTACATCAAGTGGAGATATGACGCTTGAAGTGGGCGGCATGGATCTCTTCTTTAAGCAGAGCAGAAAGACCATGGGCAAGATTGCCCGTTCTTCTGCGAGCGAATTTGAGATTTCTGGAGCGGCCGATGCATCCGGTGGTGTAAGAATTTCTAGTCCTATTGGCGAAAAACTTTATTTAGAAGCCGCAGAGGCACTCGGAACTGTAGCAGTCGAAGGTGTCCTTAGTGCGTCCGCCGGGATCACCGGCTCTGCTTTCAAGACCGACGGGGCTATCTCAGGAAGTCATGTATATGCAACGTGGATTACAGCTTCCTCCACCATTTCAGCCAGCTCTTTCCACGGCGATGGGTCCCAACTCATCGGTGTTGCTCAAGGCGGACCAGCATCTTTGGCCACAGGTTCATCCCGGCTGGCGTTCTCGCTGGCAACCGGCGTCCTCACCCTCAGTGGATCTATAACAGCTTCGAACGGCATCACCGGCTCTGCTTTTAAGACTGACGGGGCTATCTCAGGAACTCACGTATATGCAACCTGGATTACAGCTTCCTCTACTATTTCAGCCAGCTCTTTCCACGGCGATGGATCTCAACTCATTGGCGTGAGCAGTGGACCAAGAGCCTTAGCCACAGGTTCAGCCAGATTGTCCTTTGCGACAGGCACTGGCATTCTTACACTCAGTGGATCTATAACAGCTTCGAACGGCATCACCGGCTCTGCTTTCAAGACTGATGGGCGTATCTCCGCAGGCGCAATTAACTTGTCGCCCACCACAGGAAGTAAAGCTGGACCGACCAGCTATTTGGTTTTGGACACGAATAATAAGGTGGTCCTTACTGCCGGCGGAGAAGCTGGTCCAGCCGGCGAAGGCAGCATCTTTACCACCCCAAATGGCTCGACTGCCTACACAACGAGTAGCGTTCAAATTGGTGGAAGCGGTACACCCACACACCCTCTAGAGGTTATAGGACTCATTTCAGCTTCGGCTGGGCTGACTGGCTCTGCATTGAAGGTTGCCGGCGCAATCTCTGGTTCCATCATCTATGGCGACGGTTCCCAGCTGATCGGTGTCAGCAGTGGACCGGCTTCGTTGTCGTCCGGTTCAGCCAAACTTAATTTTGATACTTCCGGCGGTGAACTCTCGGGCTCTGGTCCGTTGAAGATCGGAGGCGCTGCTCGTTTCGCGTCAACCTTAGCCGTAACTGGCGCTGTGTCTAGTTCGGCAGATGGTCGATTCCTTGCTTTAGATCTTGACTCTACAGCTAATGTTCTAACAAAGACAACCCTTGGTTCCACCGTCGTTAACTCGTCTCTGACTAGTGTGGGCACCCTTGTTGGTGTCACATCCTCTAGTCCCATAGTAGCCAATGGTGGCATTAAAGCCACAGAGTTGTCAGCTTCGGGTCGTGCGTATTTAGGAGGAGCCGGCTCCCTCGCGATCGGAGGGACTAATGTTCTAACCAAGACCACTCTCGGGACATCAGTTCTTGCATCCTCGCTGACAAGTGTCGGCACCTTGGTTGGTGTTACATCATCTAGTCCCATAGTAGCTAACGCCGGCGTCAAGTCCACAGGGCATGTTTCTTCTTCCGGTGATCTCATTGCCGGCAGAAACATCACGGGCTCTGGGGATCTGACACTAGGCTACGACGGAGCCTCCTCGACTGCGATCTACGTTAACACCTCGCGTGTACTTACACAGACCGATCTGGGGACATCAGTTCTTGCATCCTCACTCACAAGTGTGGGCACCTTGGTTGGCGTTACATCATCTAGTCCTGTGGTGGCAAATGGTGGAGTTCACGCTACAACGGTGTCGGCCAGCGCGAAGATAACTGCACCGACCGCTGACATTCCGGGCGCTGTCCTGGGCTATTTTGTGGGAGCTTCAGGTAACGGCGGACAGATTCAACAGGCAGTCAGCAGCCAGACACCGACTTATCTCGTCAGTGGCAGCAGCAAGTCATTTGTTACTTTTACAGCACCTCCGGGTGGAAACGTGCTCCTCACGGCACAGATAGTTGTGGATGTTAACTCGGGCGATTATGCAGTTATGGCACTTTCTACAAATGGAAGCAGCTGGACTACCTATGCAGATCCACTCGATGGCACTAGTGTCTATGAATCGAGGAAGATTATATGCCTCGCTGATGAAACAGACATCCAGCAGCATGTTGTAGAATGGACCCTCACTGGTTTAACTCCTGGGACGTCTTATAGTTTCTATCTTGGTGGTGCTATTTACAATATCGGAGATGCAGCCACCTTCCGATGGTCGGGGCCATATTGTAATTTAATTATCAAGGCAATTGCATTACCGGAGAGTATCGGAACGTACTAGTGTACGGGTTTCCCCCACCAAAATAAGATCCTGGAGTCATTTCCTGATCTTAGGAACTATTTATTTGTGATAAGTTATCAGAACTGGAGTTAATTCTATGTCTTCACTATTAGAAGAAGCGATTGTAGACGCTAAAGCCCTCAAGGAAGCTGCCCTTAAAAATGCGGAAAATGCCGTATTGGAGAAGTATTCGGGGGATGTTAAAAAAGCCTTAGATACTTTGCTGGAACAAGATGAGCTCGGACTTGAAGAGGGCACAGAAGTCGATCCAGAACTTACCGAATTTATCGATGAGGTCCCCTATGCTTTTCAGAACGAAGAACTCGGACAGCCGTCACCAGAAGAAATAATTGAAATCGATTTTGATGCCATCAAGCAGCGACTTGAGGAAGAAGACGAAGCTGGCGAAGCCGACGCCTTTACAGATGCCACTTCCCTGGCCGATGATATTGCTCTAGAAGAGGCTGCTCCTGGCGAAGACTATATGACGCAAGACGCAAACGCTAGCGCCAGAACTTCTGCAATTGCATCTGATGTAGAAGATGACGACGCTGAACTTGCTATCAGTGAAGAAATGCTTTCCGATCTTATTGAAGAATTAGTAGTCGATATGACTCCGCGCCCACAAGGATGGGCATCTATAAACTCTGCCGATAGTAGTATCGAGCAGGCGAATAATGATGCCATGGGAGCAGCTCAGGCTGCCCACCTTGAAGAGGAAGAGGAAATCGAAGAAGTATCAACCGCACCTGACGTTGTGTCGGATGCGGGTTTGTTCGAGGCGAAAGTCGCCGGACTTACAAACTCTAATCGAGAGCTTCGTGCTCTCGTGATAGAAGCCAAGAGTCAGCTTATGAAGCTGAACTTGGAAAATGCCAAGCTTGTTTATCAAAACAAGGCATTAAACAGCTCCTCCTTGAATGAGCGACAGAAAAATCAAATTGTCGACGCTGTTCAATCTGCCAATTCTGTTGAAGAAGCAAGTATGATTTTTGAAACAATTCAAAACGCAGTGGGGTCCACTCTTGATCAGAGAACAAGACCACAAACACTTCGTGAAGCGGTTCAGAAGCCTACCTCGCTTTTGCTAAATTCTAAGAAAAGCAATACGGCAACAAAAGATCCAAATTTGGGTCGAATGCTGCGTTTAGCAGGTTTAACGAAGTGACATTCAATAACAATTATAGGAGGTTTTAAAATGTCTTTAGTAGAAAAATTAACAGAGGGCATCGTTAATCGTGATCTCTCGAAGGAGGGTGCTGCACTTATTAGTAAGTGGGAACAGACCGGACTTCTTGAGGGAATCGACAACGACGTTTCTCGAAACGGGATGGCTCGTTTGCTTGAAAATCAGGCGAAAGAGCTTCTCCGTGAGGCATCCAGCATGTCTGCTGGTGATGTCCAGGGTTTTGCAGCTGTTGCATTCCCACTTGTGCGCCGAGTTTTCGGTGCCTTGATCGCCAACGATCTCGTTAGCGTTCAGCCGATGAGCTTACCTTCGGGTCTCATCTTCTTCCTCGACTTTACCTTTGCGGGTACGCTCGGGAGCACTGCCGATCGATTCGGCTACGGCTACGGCACTTCCGTCTACGGTGGTGGCAAGGTTGGTGCTGAAATCACCGGTGGTGTAAACCTCGCCGGTAATGATGGCACTGCTGGTGCTGGTGCATATGACTTGCGCAACGGTTACTCGTCTCCGACAGGTTCCCTTGCTGCTAGTGATAGTACTCTGATCGCTTCCGGTACTCTTGGTGCTGGCGGACTGATTACAAATGTCTCAGCCGTTCCAGGTGCAGCCGGGTCACGTAGTGGCTTAACCGGTTCGTGCCCAACGATTGCTGCCGTTAACCAGATCCTGCGAATGGATCCGGATTTAACGTCTGGTTCTTCGTTCGCCATTGCAGAGCTGGGTATCAATGTTGCTACTGATTTCTTCAATCAGCAGAACTTGGTTGCCATCACTAATGTGGCAGCTGCTGGTGCCCAGGCTGGCGCTGGTACTTTGATCCGACGCCTCAGCCAGCTGAGTCGCTCGGCCAAGAACCCCGACACTGTTGACGAGAATACTGTTCGCGTTGTGTTTGTTGGTACTGGTTCCGCGATCCAGGTTGCGACCGCCCTTGATGCCTACACTTGGCAGATTCCTTTGGCTGACAACTTTGTCGCCGGCGGATCGCTCGGTTCGGTTGAAGGCGAGATCCCATGGGCTCTCGAAGCTAACCAGAACATCCCCGAAATCGACATCAAGGTCGATTCCGTGGCTGTCACGGCTATCACCAAGAAGCTCAAGGCTAAGTGGACCCCAGAGTTAGGACAGGATCTTAACGCTTACCACAACCTTGATGCCGAAGTCGAGCTGACTCAGATTCTGTCTGAGCAGATCGCTCTTGAAATCGATCAGGAGATCCTTGAGGACCTCGTGGTTGACGCCAAGGCTGGTGTTCGTTACTGGTCGCGACACCCAGGACAGTTCCTGGTTCGTGACACCGGTGCGGTTTCTGCAGTTACGCAGGACTTCACGGGTAACGTGAGTGAGTGGTACGAGACTCTCGTTGAGACAATCAACGACGTCTCTGCACAGATCCATCGCAAGACTCTGCGTGGTGCTGCTAACTTCGTGGTGTGCGCACCTGAAGTTGCCAACATCCTTGAGTTCACTGCTGGTTTCCGTGCGAACGTGACTGCAGATAGTGACCGTGGTGACATTGGTTCTGTCAAGGTCGGCTCTCTTTCGAAGAAGTTCGACGTTATCGTCGATCCTTACTTCCCCCGCAACCTCCTTTTGGTGGGTCGTCGTGGAAGTAGCTTCCTTGAGAGTGGCTATGTGTATGCGCCGTATGTGCCGCTGCAGACCACACCGACGATCTTCGGCACCGAAGACTTCGTGCCTCGCAAGGGCGTGATGACTCGGTATGCCAAGAAGATGGTTCGTCCAGATATGTATGGACTGGTCATCGTCAGAGGTATGGACAGCTAGTCGTACTCGACGTAAGGTCAAAATAGTTAAAGCCCCGTCTCTTTTGAGGCGGGGCTTTCTATTTAGTAATGTACTAATAGAGGAACACTGAATGGCCATTCCAAAATTAAATCCCGCATCCACAACAAATACTAATATTTTACCGGTCACGGGTTCAACTACAAATGTAGCAGCCACCCTACCTTTCGGGATTTATTCCAGCGCTGCCTTTTTATCGGGCGCCTCTGATCAGGTTGCCTACACTTATAAGAAGCTCGGCGGCGATGTCCTCGACATTGAGCTGACTGAGGGTAATGTATATGCAGCCTATGAAGAAGCGGTTCTAGAATATTCATATCTTATTAATCTTCATCAAACCAAAAACTCTCTTTCTGACTTATTGGGTGCTACAACAGCTTCTTTTGACCAGGATGGACAAATTGTAAGCGGACACGCTCTGTCCGGGTCAGAAATTGCTCTTCGTTATCCAAAGTTTGATTATGGATATATGCGTCGAGTTACCGAAGGACTTGCGACAGAAGCTGGCTTCGGTGGTACAGTTCCTATATATTCTGCATCTATAGATCGTGTCGCAAATCAACAGGATTATGATATTCAGACCCTTCTATCTGCATCTTCAGCTACTGATACTACTCTTCCTTATTATGGTAAGGTATTAAATAAAAGAATCAATATTCGTAAGGTATTTTTTAAGACGCCCCGCGCAATGTGGAGGTTTTATGGTTACTACGGCGGATTTTCGGTGGTCGGCAACATGAGAACGTATGGTCAGTACGCTGATGACTCGACTTTTGAGATCGTTCCAACGTGGCAGAACAAACTTCAGGCTATGGCTTATGAGGACGCCCTCTATACGCGGGTATCTCACTATTCATATGAAATAAAAGACAATTGGCTGAGACTCTATCCTAAGCCCATGGAGACAAGCCCACGCAAATACTGGATTCACTTCACCATTGAAGGAGAGTTGGAGCCATGGGAGGACGGAACCCGCGGCGCAACAGGAACTGAGGGAATTAACAACATGAACACCCTCCCGTTTCAGAACATTCCCTATGGTAATATCAACTCTATTGGAAAACAGTGGATACGACGCTTTGCTTTAGCGTTGGCAAAAGAAATGTTGGGACAGATTCGAGGTAAATTTTCCACTGTGCCGATTCCAGGTGAGTCGGTAACCTTAAATCACTCAGAACTCCTGTCCCAAGCACGAACGGAGCAAGATAATTTACGTGATGAGCTTAAGACCCTCCTTGAAGAAACGACTTATGCTAACTTGGCCTCGACAGATGCCGGGATTCAAGATTCTACTAAGAAAGTTATGGAAAACATTCCTTTCGGAATTTTTGTGGGATAAATAGATGACGCGTAGCAAACGAACAGAAGCTCAAATCCGAAATGCGAAGGCGAATGAGTATGAATACGTCGGTGACGCCGAGGTGGCACTGAAGCTACAAGAGATAGAGTTCCAGCCTTCTGGGTTGGAGACTATTGATGGTGCAATGTTGAAATTTGTTGATGAAGAATTGAACTTGTCGGTCACCACCAATGAAGGATTTAAAAAAGTCCCGGTCATTTGGGTTTCGGCCGAGCGTGCTTACCAAATTAAACACAATAAAGAGATTCGGGACACGGAAGAGACCCTCGTTTTGCCGCTTATTAGCGTTAACCGGGCATCCGTGACTAAAGAGCCAAACTTTAGAGGATCCATTTGGGCTAATATTCCTCCGACCAATGATGCTAAAGGAGGAAGCATTACAGTAGCCCGTCAGATTAATCCAAAGAAAACAGCAGAGTTCCAAAATGCACAGGCAGCGAGGACATATGGAACAAACAAGAACGTTGTGGCGAAAATGCAAAATAGCAACAAGCGCAACCAAACGACAGCAAAGACAGTCTATGAAACTATTACTATTCCTCTTCCTGTGTGGATAAAAGTTGAATATGAAGTTTATCTTCGTACGGAATATCAACAGCAACTGAATCAGCTTATTAGTCCTTTTTTCACGATTGCGGGCAATACTCGAATGCCCCGGCGCATCAGCAATGAAGGTCACTTTTATGAAGTGTTCATTGATGGAGGCTTTGCTAATAAATCTAACAAGGCAGCGCTTGGGATGGAGCAGAGAAACTATGAAACAACTGTCAAAATCGAAGTGCTTGGCTATCTTGTTGGCGAAGGCGAGAATCAGGAGCGCCCCAAGATAGTGCGCCGCGAAAATGCGGTGGAATTTAAGTTTGGAAGAGAAACCAGCGTCTTGGGAGATATCCCCCGGACTATTAAAGATGGAATTTATAGAGAATAATACCATTGCCCGTCTTTAACACTATTTACTTTGAACATTTTCACAATGTAGGAGAATATCAATAATGTCAGTTAAAAAGTATAGATTCGTATCCCCGGGAGTTTTCGTTAATGAGATTGACAATTCTCAAATCCCGGCTTCCCCCGCGGGCATCGGCCCCGTAGTTATCGGGCGCGCAGAAAAGGGACCCTCGTTGCGTCCTGTAACTGTTAGCTCTTTTGAAGAGTTTGTTAGCGTTTTTGGAACCCCGGCTCCCGGTGGCGCCGGCGACGATGTTTGGCGCGAAGGCACTGACAAGAGTGCGCCCACGTATGGCGCCTATGCAGCCCAAGCGTATCTTAAGAATAGCTCTCCCCTCACCTACATTCGTCTTTTGGGAGCACAGACCACTGCTGACGGTGGTCCCTCTGCTGGATCCATCGGCGAAGCCGGTTGGGAAAAGACCAACGCATACGGACTCTATGTTTTCCATGACACTTCGGGCACCAATGAGCTTACTGGCGCTTTAGCCGCGATATGGTACTGCAATAGCGGAACTGAGGTTGCCCTCTCGGGCGCAGCAGTAGTTTCTTCATCGACCGATGGAGTCGCCGAGCTCGGTATTGGAGCCCCCTCCTTTACAGGTAGCCACATCGTCCTCGCGGACACTGGTACCGATTTTGAATTCAAAATTCAGATCACGAACGCTAGCGGCAGCGACGACGCCAATAGCACTTTCACGGCTAACTTCACGGAAGGCGACTCTCGTTACATTCGCAAGGTCTTTAATACTAACCCCCAGCGAACAAATGCAGCAGTGGCATCCCCCGGTACGGCACTCCAGTATTTCCTAGGCGAGACTTTTGATCGCCACATGAAGGCGAATGTCACATCGACCCTGATTGCTGCATCGGCGACCGGGCGTACGCTGGGATCAATAGTTAAGATTCAGGGCGGCACCGGCGGAACGGTGAAGGGTTCGGATTTTGCTGGCAACTCAGCACAGTCCGCGCAGAGCCCCTCGATTATCTCTTGTCGTCTATCTCCGACAGATGGTCCTGAGAGCCTCTTTGCAATTCATGCCCTCCAAGAGCCTGGTGACTGGACAAACCGCAATATTAAGGTTTCGATTCAGGATATCCAACGCGCACCTACAAATGCGTATCGTTATGGCACCTTCTCGGTGGTTGTGAGACAACTAAGCGACTCTGACAACACTGTGCGTGTTATCGAGCAGTTTGATAATTGCGATCTTAACCCTGATTCTCTTAATTACGTTGCTCGTAAGGTTGGCGATCAGTATACTAGCTGGAGTGAATCCGAGCGCCGCTATGTTCAGAAGGGCGATTGGGTAAACAACTCTGCTTATATCCGAGTTGCTATGGACTCCAACGTTGATGCTGGAATGATGAACCCGTCACTCCTCCCCTTCGGTTATCGTGGAATCGTCAAGTATGACGATGAAGAACTTACGAATGCTTCGTCTGGTGATGGCAACTGGGCTACTGGCTCGATGGTCGCCGCTGATTTCCCTGCTACTCGTGCGGTAACTGGACAGTGGACTTCTGGGTCCCTATTTGCGATGTATTCCGTATTAAACGGAGCTGTATGGAATGTCACTAACACTATCGGCATCAAGGCACTCTACCCCACACCCGAACTGCGTGTTAGCGCATCTGACGGAAACTTAAGCAACAAGACAGATGCTTACTTCGGCTTCCAGACGGCTCAGTCGGCTGGCAGTACTGTGTTTGACAAGTCTACAATTGACTTGCTTCGTCCACGTGGCGGAATAGTGGGCAATATGTTCGCTGCATCCTCTGGTACTAAGACCGAACGCTCCCTGGAGTTCACCCTCGATGACGTTTCTGGTAGTGGTGTGTGGGTCAGTGGCTCGCACAACGCTGCAATCGGCGGCTACTCTGGTGGCTCCCTTACTCGTGCCGACGGCGCGGTGAGTGGTGTCCTCGATGCAGGCTTCGACCGCTTTAGTGTTCCGCTTTATGGCGGCTTTGATGGTGTTAACATCGCAGAGATGGATCCCTTCAATAGCGCAGCCCGCGTTATCCCTAGCACCGCGACGGATCAAACCAGTTATGTGTTTAATACCTACCGACGCACCATTGACGCAATTTCGGACCCCGAGGTTATCGAGATGAATCTCGCAACGATCCCGGGTCTTCGCAATGAAGGATTAACCACGAATTTGGTTAATATGTGTGAAGATCGTGCCGACGCTCTGGCTATCATCGACCTTGCTGAGGGATTCGTCCCACGTGCGGAGTCCAATGCATCGTCAGCAACCCGTCGTCAGAATACCTCTTCTGAGATCAGGGCGACGGTTAATGCTATGCGCTCACGGGGACTCAATAGTTCCTACGGTTGCGCCTACTACCCATGGGTTCGTGGACGCGACGTCCTGAACGGAGCCTTCGTTTGGCTTCCGCCCTCTATCCCCGCTCTCGGAACCCTTTCGAGTTCCCAGCGTAAGACGCAGGTCTGGTTCGCACCAGCCGGCTTCAACCGCGGCGGACTGACAGAGGGTTCGGCAGGAATCCCGGTTGTGGACGTGGCCCACCAGCTACGTCGCAAGGATCGTGACGATCTATACGCCGCGAATGTTAACCCCATTGCTAAGTTCCCCGCAGAAGGCATTGTAATCTTCGGTCAGAAGACCCTGCAGGTTACTCCTTCCGCTCTGGACCGTATTAACGTGCGCCGGCTCATGATCTTCGTGAAGAAGCGCATCTCGCAGATGGCAGCAAACCTTCTGTTTGATCCCAATGTTCAGGTGACATGGGACCGGTTCACCTCTAAGGTTAATCCTTTCTTGCAGTCGGTTAAGACCAACTTTGGACTTTCGGACTTCAAGGTTATCTTGGACGACACCACCACCACCCCGGAACTGGTTGATCGTAACATCATGTATGCTAAGATCTTCCTGAAGCCCACCCGAGCTATTGAATTCATCGCGATTGACTTCAATATTACACGAACGGGGGCAGCCTTCGAAGATTAAAAAATAATGTGGGGGGAATGTTCCCCCCGCACTATATATTATAGAATCTAATAGGAGATTAAAGAACATGGCATTTTGGAACAACGCACTATCAGAGCCCCGCAGAGCACATAGGTTTTTGCTCAACTTACCACTTCTAACTGTGGACGGACAAGGTATTAACGTGCAATATCTTGCAAAGACGGTTACGAAGCCGGCTTACACGATTAGTGAAACCGAGCATAAGTTTCTTGGAAACACTTATTACTATCCTGGTGCCGTTACCTGGGACACAGTTAGCGCTACGCTAGTGAATGCCGTGGACCCCGATGGCAACAAGATGCTTTATCAAGCACTATATCGCAGCGGATACTTTGATCCCAATGATCAGGCAGCTTTCTTTGGAGCGGGCGGTGGCGACCCCGCCAGTCTGGGTATCGCCCCAGGCACGCCCAACAAGGCGTCGGCACTTAACGCTACCGGTGATGTTTTAATCCGAGAAATTGACGGTCAGGGCATCAGCATTGGCACCTGGAAATTGAATAACCCATGGCTTACAAACGCTAAATTTGGCGATCTCGACTATGGGTCGGAAGAATTACTTAATCTTGAGCTTACTTTCCGCTATGATTGGGCTACATATACGGGTGGCCGCCTGGAAGGTACCGTCGAAAGAGGCGACATCGAGTCGGAAGAGAGCATCCTCGGGCGAAGCAGCCAATAAAGAGAGAAAGAAGGTGACATTTGTCAAAAAGAAGGAATAATCGTGAGCGAACGGGTGCTCCACAACAGGACGCCCCCGCTCCACCCCCACCAGTAGTAGAAAACAACACACAAGACATATTTTCATTCATAAACCCAACAGAGTTTGTGGATCTCCCCAGCAAGGGAGAGTTGTATGCAGAAACCCATCCCCTCTATGGGGTTGAGTCTTTAGAGATTCGTCATATGACAGCGAAAGAAGAAGATATTCTTACTTCCGAAGCTTTAATCAAAAAGGGAATTGCCCTTGACCGTGTGTTGGACTCATTAATTGTTGAAAAGAGCGTTAAAGCAGCCGACTTATTAATCGGTGACAAGAACGCCGTTCTTATTGCTGCCCGCATAACAGGCTTTGGTCCCGAATATAAGGTTTCCATCACCTGTCCCGGCTGTTCAACGACACAAGACGCCGAAGTAGACCTCAGCGAGATTGAGAACAAAGCAAGTGATGACGTCCAGGAGGGCGTTGGACGGTTGCCAAACGGGAATTACGAACTTACATTTTCTCAGTATGAGGGGCTAACGGTCGAAGTCCGGTTGTTAAGCGGACGCGACGAACATGCTCTCATGAAGACACGCGAGAAGCGTAAAAAGCTAAAGCTGCCCGATGCGAACATTACCGACCAGCTTGCAGCAGTCATTGTGCGCATTAACGAAGTAACTGACCCAGCACTCCTTAAGAAATTTGTTGAACAGTGCCCCACCCGTATCTCACGCGACATCCGAAGCCGCTATGATCGCATCGTTCCCGATATTGATCTTTCGTTTGAGTTTGCCTGTGAGGGTTGCGACCACTTGGAGAAAGTGGGTATGCCGTTGACGGCACAGTTTTTTTGGCCTAAGTAGTGACTATCAAGAGGTGGTTTATGAGGAACTCTTTCTCTTAAAACATCATGGTGGATGGTCAATCTTTGAAGCATACAACCTTCCAACCCAACTTCGTCGCTGGTTTGTTAAGAGACTCATTAAAGAGTTTGAAACTGAAAAGAAAGAGTCGGATAAGGCTATGGCAAAAGCTAAATCGTCATCTGGACGCAAAAGATAATTTTAAAGCCGCTCAGTTTTGAGCGGCTTTTGTTATATTTAACTATTTATTGTTGAGGTATACCTAATGGACAAGCGTGTAATTGATCTAAATAACAAAGACCTGCAGGAATTCAAATCCGTCCTAACTCCGTTTGCATCGAGTGTTCGGGGAATGCTGCTGGATTTATACTCTGTCGGCTATGACTTTCCCGTATCGCTCAGGGGAACACAGAGACAAATAGAAGCTTTCTTTAAAACTCTTAAGAATGAAAAGCGTTATATGGATTCATATATGAAGCATGGTCTCGGCGACCCTCGCACTATGGGGAATAAGTCTGATCTTGCGCGAGCCATCGCGGCTTTTGAAAAAGAAACCGGACTTCCCTGGCCGTTTAAAAACTAGGGGACCTAGAAGTTGACTGAAGAAGAAAAAATCCTAGGACAGATCCTCCAAACGCTTAAGCGGATTGAAAAAGGATCAGGGGGCAGTCTGTCCGGCGGCTCCGGCTCCGGCGGTTCCCGCTCCGGAGCCTTCGGCGCTGGCATGGACGAAGAGGATGTCACACGCCAAAAGAAAGCGGTCAAAGATGAGATCGCCCAATTTGATGCCCGGGTCGCGAACGGAGAGAAGATCGCCGCGCAGGAGAAGGCGCGGATCAAGATACTTCGGGAGCTGGACGAAGCCGGTAAGAATGTCAGCGACCCCGAACAATGGGATAGGCTCAGTACGTCGTTCAGGGGGCTGGGTAACGAAATGGAAGCCGGCGCGTCTAAGGCAGAAGACTTAGTCCAAGCCCTCATGCCTATCGATGGGGCATTCAAATCCCTCGCGCAGAAGATCCCTCTTGGCAAAAAAGAACTCGCTGGTTTTGCCGCCGGAATGGTTGATCTCTTCAAGACCGGAGACCTTGCCGCCGGCGCCTTGTCAATGGTTTATAATGCCAGTCTCCAGGTCGCAGACGCCGGCTCGGCGTTTACCGCAGCCACCGGTCAGGCGGAAGCATACGACAAAGTCATAGGGGATGTAGCGAGGTCCTATCAACATCTTGGTGTCGGCGGCAGGGAAGCTGGTGCAGCTGCAACCGCTTTATATAAGAGTTTTAGTGATTTTACCACCTTAGGCGAAAGCAGTAAAGCCACCCTCGCTGGTCAGGCTGCAGTTCTAGAAAAGCTTAACGTTAGCGCCGCAAGCACCGGAGCGCTATTTGATACAGCCACCAAGTCGCTCGGTTTCAATGCCACAGAACTGGTAGGACTCACGCAAGACCTCAGCGACACTGCCCAAAGTTTAGGTAAAACCACTGAAGAAGTATTTGCAGATTTTGCATCTGTAAGTAAGCAGCTAGCTTTTTATGGTAAGGATGTGGTTGACGTATTTGGGCAGCTGGAGAAGCAGTCTAAGGCAACTGGGCTGACTGTTGACGAATTGGTAAACATTTCCGGTAAAGCTTTTGACACATTTGATGGCGCTGCCACAAAGGTGGGCAAATTAAATGCTATTCTCGGCGGTCCATATCTTAATTCAATTGACATGCTCAACGCATCTGAGGCAGATCGTATTGACATGCTTAAGCAATCAATGGACATGGCAGGACAAACATTCTCAGAACTTTCGAAGTTCGAACAGTTGGCAATCGCAGATGCTATGGGAGTGGACGTTGATACTGCTCGCCGCATGTTTGGAAACCTTTCCGCCGCCGAAGAGATGGAGATCGAGAACCAGAAAAAGATTGCCGAAGTCGCGGCAAAAAGCATGAAACAAATGGACAAACTTAAGAATGCTTTTCTGTCTGTGTTTAATGCTCTAGAACCCTTGACATCACTGATCATCGGGTTTACCGAAGGGCTCGTTACTCTCTTGACCGGCGAGATCTTCGGAGTCGCACCGGGCAAGGTGATCCTCTGGGGCTTGGCGATTGCATCCGGGATTTACGCCATCTACGCGGCACTGACGAAGCTCCCCGGCGCAGCCGGAAGCGCCTTCGGCTCTATGAAAGAGGGATTTGAGGGGCTGAAGGACGGCTTCGAGAGCATCAAAGAGAAAGGCGTGATTCAGTCCATTGAAGATGCTTTTATGGGGGGTATGGGCGGAGGCGAAGACGACGACGGTGTCCCCTGCCCGGAGGCATGCCCAGAAATCGAGCCTCCTGCCTCACCGGACACCAGTGCCACTAGCAAGTGGGAATCATTTACTGAGGGAATCAAAAAGCTTGGGGAAGCAGTGAAGGGCACATGGAAAGAGATGCTTGCATTCGGAGCGGCCATACTTATGATTGGCGTCGGCATTGCTGCAGCCGCATATGGTCTTTCCTACCTGGTGAAAGCAT
>Ga0208790_1000199_pt1 | contig 31845 bp, 48 predicted proteins | sample 10_taG_FD_184083 | JGI IMG/M metagenome (GOLD analysis project Ga0208790, IMG submission 184083) | Marine viral communities from the Subarctic Pacific Ocean - 10_ETSP_OMZ_AT15264 metaG (SPAdes) (version 2) | ecosystem: Environmental > Aquatic > Marine > Oceanic | place: Pacific Ocean | collected... | reverse complement strand
ACACTCGTTGCGAAAACTTCGACGGATACGTTGACCAATAAAACTTTAACGACTCCAATAATTACGGAGATTGATTCAGGCTCTACCATTACGCTTGATGCAACCACTGACATCGTACTTGATGCGGGTGGTGCCGATGTATTCCTGAAAGATGACGGCTCTACTTATGGTAGCCTGACAGCAACGGGTACAGACTTAATCATTAAATCGGGAACAACCACAGCGGCAACCTTCAGCGGTGCAAACGTAACCTTAGCGGGGACTGTTGGTTCTGGAGCGATTACCTCTTCCAGTACGGTACAGGGGACAGTTGTTACAGCGACCACAGGTTTCGCACCCGATGCACAGGACGGGGCTTACTTGGGAACTTCCTCATTACAGTTCAGCGATCTGTTCTTAGCGGATGGGGCGGTTGTTGCCTTTGGTGATGATGGGGATGTTACCCTGACTCATGTAGCAGATACTGGTCTATTATTAACTGACGACTCAGGGGTTGGGACAACTCAATTACAATTCGGTGATTCGGGAACATATATCTACCAGAAAGCTGATGGGCATTTAGGTCTCGTAGGCGATACAGAAATTGACATCTCAGCCACAACCATAGATATAAACGGAGCGGTGGCTTTCGATGGGGCGTTATCAGGAATTACAAACATCACCCTGTCGGGGACTCTATCCGATGGTAATTATACATTCGACACAAGCGGAAATGTCAGCGGTCTTGGTACTGTTGGATCGGGGGCTATTACTTCATCTGGTGTGGTAACGGGGACAGGATTTACAATCGGAAGTGCCGCAATAGTGGAGGCAGAATTAGAAACTATTGATGGAGTCACAGCAGGAACGGTAGCCGCAAGTAAGGCGGTTGTCGTTGATGCAAGTAAAGATATAGGAACATTTAGGAATGTTACGATTGACGGCACGTTCTCAGATGGGAATTATACCTTTGATACAAGCGGGAATGTTAGTGGATTAGGAACGGTTGGATCAGGAGCAATCACATCATCAGGCGAAATAACAGGCACAACGCTCGAAGCAACGGGAGATACTTCTTCTGGTGATAATGCGGCAATAGGATATACGGCAGGTGAGGGGCTTATCTTAACAGGACAAGGCTCGACCAGTGATGTAACATTAAAGAATGATGCGGATGGGACAGTGTTCACAGTTCCTACGGGAACGGATGATATTTTATTCCCTGATTCGGCGAAAGGAATGTGGGGTGCGGGGTCTGATCTTCAGCTTTACCACGATGGCAGTAATTCTTTTATCCAACAATCAGGAACGGGTGCGTTAAAAATAGGGACAGAGGACAGCGGGAAGGCGATCGAGATTGGGCACGGCACAAGTGAAACCACGATCGGGGATAATTTGACTGTTACTGGCGATCTCACAGTCTCAGGCACGACCACTACCGTTTCAAGTTCCACCCTTACCATTGGTGATTCACTTATCAAATTGGCACAGGGGTACACGGGATCAGCTTACGACCAGGGGATTGTATTTACTCGGGGCGATGGGTCAAATAGTAATACTCAGAACATGGCTTTTATTTATGATGAATCCGCTGATGGGTTTGCCACAATTAAAGCGGCTACCGAAGCGGGGACAACTACGGGGAACATCACCGTCACGGATTACGTCCCCCTTAGAGTGGGAGCCTTGACAGCCGACGATGCATCGACTTTCACATCCACAATTTCAACAGCAACAGGTTCGACCATAGGAAACCTCACTTTAGCGAACGGCTCAATTACTGATTCTGGTGGAGCAATTTCTTTTGGTGATGAGAACCTCACCACTTCTGGAACATTAGGGGCGGGGGCAACAACTGTTACAACAATGACAGCAACGACCTCTATTCTCGGAACTCTGGGGGGAAATGTTGACCATTCAAATTACAATTCTACAAACGTGGATATCGATTCTGGAGCGATTGACGGGGTTACAATAGGTGGGGCGAGTGCGGGAGCGGGAACATTTACAACGTGTGATGCGACCACAGATTTTACTATTGATGGATTAGTATTAACAGCCGACACAATTACGAATGATGCCAACCTGACGATTGACGGGGCGGGAGATATAGCCCTCTCCGCTGATGGTGGAAATGTTACAATGGATGACGGGACTACCACTGTATTCGACTTTGACGTTGATGGTGTCAATTTGAAAATAATGGACGATGCTGACACTGGTGATTATTTCAACATCGCTGTCGGTGCGGCGGGAGCAACCACGCTGACCACAGTAGATGACGATGGTGCGACTGCCAATCTTCAAATCACAGCCGATGGCACAGCAGAGTTAGCGGGAACAACAGTTACCCTTGATTCGGCAGGAGGCGTAACGCTTGATGCTGATGGCGGGACAATTACTTTCGCTGATGCTGGTGTTTCACTTGGGACAATTACAAGTTCTGGATATAGTGGGACGGCGGCTGTTGCCACAGCGGTTACAATCACAGATAATGAATCTACCAACGAAAGTAACGCCATTATATTTACAGCAGGTGGTGATGTCGACGGTGGAAATATCGGCTTAGAATCAGATGGTGATTTAACCTATAATCCTTCAACGGGAACAGTAACAGCAACAGCTTTTGCGGGAGCATTAACTGGAAACGTTACAGGAAACATCACAGGAAACATCACAGGAAATGTTACAGGAAATGTTACAGGAAATGTTACAGGAGATTTAACTGGAGACGTTACTGGCGATGTAACGGGAACATTACAGACCGCTTCTCAAACAAATATCACAGCCGTTGGGACTATTGCAACAGGCACTTGGGAAGCTACAGACGTAGAAGTTGCACACGGTGGAACGGGGGCAAGTACTCTCACAGACGGAGGTGTTCTCTTAGGCTCTGGCACAAATGCCATTACAGCGATGGCAGTCCTTGCTGACAGTGAGATGATTGTCGGTAATGGTTCAACTGATCCTGTGGCTGAAAGCGGAGGAACACTAAGAACTTCAATCGGAGTCGGAACTGGGGATAGTCCTCAATTAACAGCGGTAAATATTGGAGACGCTTCAGATACAACGCTTTCAAGAAATGCGGCGGGTGTATTGCAAGTTGAATCAACAATTTTGAAAATGGCAGGGAAGGAAACAATTTGGATTCCGTCTAATGCTATGACTCCAACAGAATCAAATGGGTGTGCTGATATAACGGCTGTTGAAACAACCTCTGACAAACCTGATATGTATGTTCTGGATTTCGACAAGGATTCTGATGAACACGCTCAATTTTCAGTTGCGTTTCCTAAGTCTTGGAATTTGGGGACTGTTACATTTCAAGTATTTTGGTCTGGAATAGCATCAGCAGATGATGTTGATTGGGCATTACAAGGTGTAGCTTTTGGAGATAATGATTCAATAGATACGGCTTATGGCACTGCTGTTGTTGTTACAGACAATGCACAGGGGGCAGTAGAGGAATGTTTAGTATCAGCAGAAAGCGGGGATGTAACTATTGCAGGAAGCCCTGCCGATGACCAACTTTGTTATTTTAGAATTTTTAGAGATGTCTCGGGTGATGCTATGGCTGGTGATGCAAGGTTGCACGGTATAAAATTATTTTTCACCACTGATATAGCGAATGACGATTAAATGAGTTTCGGATACAGATTATTAGGATTCGGAAGCGGTGGACCAGCTGGTCCTCCGCCGACGTGGACTTCAACACTATCTACTACGGGAGGCGGCTATGGTGGATATACAGTAGATGGCGGTACTGGCGGCTCTGGTGGCGGTGGTAGTTGGTATGGTGTCGGTGGGGCGGCATCAGCTCCAAGTGGGGTACACGCTAATGGAAGCTATTCGGTAGATGCTGAAGCGGGGGGTGATGGATACACAGCAGGCTCCAACGATTCAGGCGGCGGCGGTGGTGGAGCAGGAGGCGGTGGAGGTACAGCAGGAGCAGGTGGCGGCGGTGCTGGAGGCACTGGACAGGTCAACGATTACAGAACAGGAGCAAATGAAACGAGAGCAGGAGGCGGTGGAGGAGCAGGAAGAAATGGAACTGGTGGCACTGGAGGTTCTGGAGGCTCTGGTGGCGGTGGAGCTGGAGCAGGGAGAGGAGACGACAACTCTGGAGCTGCTGGGTCAGATAATACTGGCAGTGGCGGTGGTGGAGCTTCTTATGGTTATCCAACAGAATACTGGAACGATTCTGGAGCTGGTGGTTCTGGAATTGTGGTGATAAGGTATGACTCAGGCACTGCTTCTGGTGGGACAGAAACATCTTACGGCTCGTATACTGTAAACACTTTCACAAGTTCGGGCACTTTCACTGTTTCAAGCACAGTGGAAGTAGATGTTTTGATGATTGCGGGGGGTGGAAGTGGCGGTGTAAGTTGGGGAGCAGGTGGCGGCGGTGCAGGAGCTTTTTTAACTTTGACAAGTGCAGAGATGACACCGGGGGACTACACTGTGACCATTGGTGCAGGTGGTGCCTCACAGACAGGAACTGGCACTGGCAATCAAGGCTCAACGACCTCAATAGGAGCTGTTTCGTGAGTCATTTTGCAGAAGTAAAAAACGGAAAGGTTCAACGGGTAATAGTTACAGAACAAGATTTTATTGATTCTGGAGCAGTTGGAGATTCGTCAAATTGGATTCAAACATCATACAATACGAGAGGCGGTATTCATTACGAACCTAATACAAACAATCCAGATGGAGGAATCGCATTAAGAAAAAACTACGCAGGAATTGGATACACTTACGATGGAGAAAGGGATGCGTTTATTTCACCGAAGCCGTTTGATTCTTGGAGTTTAAGTGAAAGCTCTTGTTTGTGGGAAGCACCTGTCCCTTATCCAAGTGATGGAAAGACTTATGTTTGGGATGAGAGTGCAATTAATTGGGTGGAGAACGAATGATAATCAACTGGTTATTAGCGGTGGTAACTGTTGCGGGGATAGCAGTCATAGCTGTGACCTTTGCTGAATGGCTTAAAAAATGAAAGGAAAACAATGAAGAAAAAGGAAGTAGATAATTCCCCAAGTTTCGTAATCAATGGGGAGAACGGCGACAGCACGGAATATAAAGTTTCCGAAATGAGTCCCGAGAATCAGGAAAAGTACAGCCACGTAGTAAGTCTCAACAATAAGATGACACAGGCGAGGTTCAACCACGTGGAAGCGATGGTGTCTTTTCAAGCGGGATTGGAAACATACAAACAAGATTTAATGAAGAGCCTTCAGAATGGAGAAGCCGAGAAAAATTAAAGGGCTAAGTAATGGATGTGGAATCTATACTGGGGTTAATGGAGCAATATGGGCTTCCGATTATTCTGCTCGGGGCGGCGATATATGCACTCTATCGCTTCATCGTCTTCAGCCTGTACGAGGTAAAGAATGAATTTGGAAGGCGACACGAGGACAATGCAAAGGCTATGTCAGAAGTAAAAGTTTCTTTAGGTGAAATTAAGTCAGACCTAAGACTCCTCGTTGGGCTTATGACTAAGTAATGATTGAAGCCTATGCAGAATATGGAGCCATCGGGGTCATCGTTGTTTTGTTTGCGACCCAAATTATTTTTCTGCAAAAAACACTAATGGGGAAACTGAGAGAGATAGAGGACATTAGTGTAAAACTCATTGATAGATGGAATCGTTCAGACGAAACAAGAGACAGGAGGCATGAGGATATAATGAAAGAAATTGATGATCTCTCTGATGCTGTCTCATTTTTGAAGGGGAGAATAAATGGCGGGAGCAGATGACAAACGACCCAATGGTTGCCTGTGCGATTGCCATCGCAGGGACAATGCTGTTGATGATAATCAAGCCCATGTTTCCGAGCGTGTTCTGGGGAGTGTTTTTCACGATAGTTCTATATGGGATAGTTCGCCTGTTAAAATCAAATGGCAATTTATGGAAGAAGTAGAGGATGAATGGAAAAGAGATTAATCATTGGAGAGAAAGCGTAACGTCTGATTTATCCTCGGTGAAAACCGATGTCCGATGGATCAAGAATAATCTTTCTCGAATGGATGCAAGGCAGGATCACCTTGCGACACAGGTGGCGTGGCTTAAGGGCGTTGGCTCGTTGGTGGGTCTGCTTTTGGGTAGCCTTCTCTCTCTGGTTGCTTCTGTAGTGTTTTAATAAATGATTTTAGAAACAATAGGAGGTCTGTAATGGATTGGATAGCACAGAATTGGGAGTGGGTACTTTTGGGATTTATGGTATGCGAGAAATTCGTAAAAATGAGTCCATCTGAAAAGGATGACATTTTGCTTGATGTTTTCTGGGAAGGCTTACGGAAGATGGTCGGTAAATGAGTATCCTTTCAGCGTATGTAAAACGACAGGTCAAGAAGCGTGGCCTTATCAATCTTCTTATTAAGGTCGGGGATTTAGCTGTTAAGATTACTCCGAACCCCGCTGATAACGCCGCCTGGAGTAAGATCAGGGCTTATATCAAAAAGAATTACAAAGTGAAAAAGTAGTGCCCCGTTTTTCAAAGCGATCACGGGGGCGGTTGGAAACTTGCGATCTCAAATTACAGGTTCTATTCAATGAAGTGGTAAGGACATTCGATTGCACGATCATAGAAGGGCATCGGGGAAAGGCGAGACAGAACAAGGCTTATGATGATGGGAAATCCAAAGTGCGGTATCCGATGGGGAAGCATAATAAGAAACCATCTGTCGCTGTGGACGTTGCTCCTTACCCGATTGATTGGGATGACAGGGACAGGTTTCACTTCTTCGCGGGGTTTGTCCTGGGGACTGCCGAGCAGATGAATATAAAAATTAGAAGCGGGGCTGATTGGGATATGGATTGGGAGACAAAGGATAACAGGTTCGATGATTTGGTTCATTTTGAACTTATATGAAACGGGCAATAATCGCACCAGATACCCACTTCCCACTCCACGATCAGGCGGCGGTGAATTGTGTTCTCAAGGCGATCAAAATGGTGAAGCCGTCCATCTTCATTCATCTGGGGGATCTGGGGGAATGGGAAAGTGTCTCAGGATGGAAATATAAAAGAAGGAAACGACCACCCCTTGAATATATCCTTCCAGAAATTGAGAAAGACATTGAAGCAGTCAATGATGGGTTGGACCAATTCGACAGGGTTCTGGATTCCGTTAAATGCGAGGAGCGTTATTTACTCGAAGGGAATCATGACATTTGGTGTAATCAGTTTGTAGATGAACACCCCTACCTCAAAGAGATACAATTCCCCACCGCTCTCAGGCTTAAAGAACGGGGATACATCTACAAGCCCTACGGGAAATATCTCAAGATCGGGAAGCTATACTTCTATCATGGAGGGCATTACTCAACGGTTTATCACGCAAGGCAACACGCCCTCAATCTTGGCAAGTCAGTGGTTTACGGACATATTCACGATATTCAGAGGCATTCCGTTACCCATCTGGACGGGGCTCATGCAGGGTTTTCTTTGGGATGTTTGAAGGACATGAGCGATGAAGCTAATACTTGGCTACGCAATCGAAAAACGTCATGGGGTCACGCTTTCGGAGTTGTGGACTGGTTTGCTAATAATGATTTTAGACTCGATGTTGTGGATATTACAAAAGGCAAGACGATTCTTTGGGGAGACGAAATAGATGGAAACACTTAATCTCGGCGAAGCGATTGCTCAGTTAAAAGTTCTGAGATGGCAATATGATGAAGCGAGTGATCTGGATACACCAGAATCGGTAGATGCAAAATTTGATTTAATGCGGAGGATAATGGAGACGATTGATATGATAGATGTTCCCGAATTAGTGGGGCAAGGGGGCTTTAATGAGTACTTATGACGAGTATTACGCTAACGCCACTACTGACCTTGAGTATTTTATTCCAGATACAATCTGTGTGTCGTTCTCATAGGCAACTATGATTATCATGATTGGGAAATTAAGCGGGGAGTCTAAAGCGAAAGCCATGATAACCCGAACCGAAGGCAAGGGGCAAAACTCTTGTCAGGGGCAGAGCATAGCAAGTGAAACTTTTAACGAAGAATATAATCTTGCCACGAGTTCCCAACATCCTTCTGGGATGAAAAGATATGCCGATACTCCGTAGAAATGCGGAGATGTGAGATAATAAACTCACTCTAACATTCGATACAGGCTTTTGACCGTAAAATACTCATAACGGGTTGGATTTTTTATCAGAGTAATACTTATCGAGCGGGTTCAACAGGAACGATTGACACGCTTTTCAGGGATAACTTTGATTTAGGCGATGCTATTGCAGACCTCTCAACTTTGGTTTCCAATGATACTGACGGGGAATGGTTCTACGATTCAGATACGGATACGCTCTACGTAAGGAGCGACAACAACCCACTAACACACCATACCATTGAAGGCGGCAGATCATACCAGACACTCAAGGAAACTGCCCTTTCAAGAGCCGCCTCCTTCGTACGCAACTACATTAACAGACCGATCCATAAAAGATTAGGGGTTGGGGCTCAGGGAGTCAGCGGGGCTTCGTGGGATGACATGATAATTAAATGTAATGCTGTCCTTGCCTGTGCTGAACTCGCCCGACCTTATGATCCTGATAGGGCTGATTATCTTCAGTCTTTGGCTTACAATCCAGAGGGAACGGGATGGCTCGACCATATCAAATCTGGCGAACTGTCAATGTGGCATGATAAATCAATGCGACACAATCAGGGGATCGTCAAGCGGGTAAGTATCAATTCGAGTTCGACCTCAAACATCATAGATGTAAGGGGACGGGCAACAGCAGATGATCTCATCAAGGTTATCATCAGTGCGGGGGGGACCTTAACAAAGGGGTCGGCTAATACATCCGTCACCTACAGTTCCTATGTTTCCAGTTCAACAGGATTACAGACTCAGGCGGTTGTCTCAAGCGAGGCAATCACGGGAGGCTATCAGGGAATCGGGCATGGCTTGGAGGCTCGGTGGAGTTATGGCGTGGCGACAACAAATGACACTTGGGAGGTAGAATGCTCAAGTGATATTCCAGAAGCGGGATCTCCAGTTAGAACTATCCAGGTGGAACGCCGATGATTTATCTGGATCAGGGAAAGCGGATCATGAACAAGATGCAGGAACTTATCTTTAATGAGTTCAAGGTCGCTGTTCATTTTGATAAGGACTATGCTTTTCACAGTTCCACGTTCTTTAACATCTTCCTTAATTCAGTCGGGGATATTCAGCCGTTAGCGGGAGGGCTTTTACGGCGTTACATATTTGATATAAGATATTACTTATTCCGAGAGGGCTACGCTCGGCATACGCATCACGAATTTCTTTCCAATTCAACGGAAAGATTAATGCGGCTGTTCAAGAACTATCCCTCGCCAGATAATGCGGAGACAACATTCTCAACCTACCTGACTCGTTGGGCTTATAGCATTGACTACTGGAATTTGATTACTCAATATATCTGGCACGATGGGAAGATCACCGACATTGATTATAACCCTTCGTTAAGAGAGAACGAATCTGATAAGCCGAATCTTAATGTTGTCAATTATCAATTCTCATGTATGTCCTCAGAACCTGATTATGAATAGGATACCAAATGAAAATAAAACTTAAAGATAAGAAAAAACCAGTTCCCAGATGGGAGTCCTTTTGTGGCTTTGCAACTGAGGATTGGGAAGCACTCAATGCGGGTAAGGAAGTAGAAGTTGATTCTATCCCCCCTGCCGCAGAGGAGTATGTAACGGAATCAAAAAAGAAGGAGAGTAAATAATGGCTCTTGATGGTGCGGGATATTCCCCGAGCGAGTTCAAACTCGCAATTAAAGCCGAATCAACAATCGGCACAGCAAACACCTCGACCATGAATCTCGTCAATGTTGATTCCGTCTCACTCCCTGCCCTCAATCCGACTCAGGTCTTGGATGTGAGAAGCGGGGACGGACGGACAGCTAAAGCGGCTGATGCCTACACTTCCGAAAAGGGCACGGTTAAAGAGATTTCATTTTCGGGGACGGCAGACTCAACGGTCTTGCCTCTTTTAATTCAGAACATTGTAACGACTGCGGTGAGTTCAAGCCCCGCCAGTTATGATGTGGCTTACAACTACACACCCCCAGAACTTGAGGATGGGCAGAGTTCAGGGATCACCAAAACTGTGACGGTGGCAATAGTTAGTCCAGAAGCAGGGGACGATCAATCAATGATCTTCCCTGGCTGTTGCTTGACCTCACTCGGTTTGACGGGTGACATGGGTGATGAATCAGGTCGAATCAAAATAAGCGGGACATTCAAATCAGGATTTACCCCGTCGTATAGTCAGTCAGCCCCAACCTCAATGACGGCACACGGCTCAACCTATTATTACCTGACGGACTTCAACACAACTCGCACAGTGGCGGGGGTAGCAAATAGCGTGATCGCTTCTTGGGCTTTGAACCTTGAGAACGATGCGGCTTTTGTTGGGTATTCTGGAGCAAGTGCAGATCCCGAGTCCATAGTCAGGGCTGTCCCCGAGTTGGGTGTTTCAATGGATGCTTCGGTAAAGTATGATGATAATACAGCATCACTTCATAGCACTTGGAAAGCAGGGACAACAGTTGCCACGACATTATCAAATAATGCGTCTTGGACATCAGCGAGTACCTTTGGGGTACAGGCATCCTACGGAAAGATCACAAGCGTTGCTTGGTCAGAAGCGGCGGCTATGTTTGTGGATGTAAGTGTTAAATGTATGGCTCATACTTCGGGCGACGTTATTCAGATAGTCGCTTGATATAGGTATCACCTCGGGTTGAGATCGGGGCTTAGAACCCCCATTACTCGATCCATTTTCCAATAAAATAGAGAAAGGGAGGTCAAATGAAGGTTGACGACCTTGAAATTAAAGAGATCACATTTGGGCAAGAACGGGAGCTTTACAATCTTTATAAGAAGAGCTATCGAAATTCCGATATTGATTTCGCATCGGGTGAAGTATCCAATATCAAAATTGATTGGGAAGCCCACGATATGGCGGTAGCGATGGCCCTGGATTTTGCGATTGAGAAGCCCGAAGAGGTCTTACAAGAAATGTCTCATCCCGAGATTGATACACTTGGGCAGAAAATTCTGGTCAAGTATCTCAGGATGGATGATGAATCAAAAAAAATATAAGGGCTTTGGGTCTTGCTTACGCCGTATGGGGTACGGCTCTTGGTTATATTGATACCCCGCAGTTCCCGATAATCCTCCCGTCGGGGGCTACTTATTCGGCTCAAAGCCCGTCTTTATTCAAGCAGATTAAATATGATGATGAGGAGAGATGGAACGAAGTGGCGAGATTGGCAAAAGAAGCGGCGGGGACAAAATTCACTATCGGGCAGCAGCTATACTTCCAGGTTCATTATTTCGCAAACCCTAAATTCCTGTGGAAACAAGAATATGATAGGCTGATCGAAGAGCATTACATGATGGAATCGTTTAATATTCCTTTAGCAAAATCCCTCGATGAGGCTCCCGCCCAAAAACTGAGGGATTTTTCAGTTATTAAGACCGAGATGATAGCATTACAAAAACATTACATGGAGAAACAGCGTGGCAGTTAAGAAAAGAGTAGAATTAGAATTTAGAACTCGGGGTGCTGAAAAGGCAGCAAAGCAGACCAAAAAGATAGATCAGAATCTAAAGAGTATGGGAATGGCTGCCTTAAAAGCGGGTGCAGCATTTTTTGGAGCAAGGGCACTTCTTAGTGGTTTTAAGCAATCTATAGAATTGGCAGGGCAACAGGAATTAGCAGAAAGAAAATTAGCAACTGCATTGGGAGGAACTTCCAAAGAACTTTTACAATATGCTTCTGCTTTACAAAAAAGTACTGCCTTTGGAGATGAAGCAACCATTGAAGCTATGTCCATGATGGCGGCATTTACTCAAGACGAAGAAGCCTTAAAAAAATTAACAGAGGTCACTATGGATTATGCCTCAGCAACGGGGACGGATCTTAATTCTGCGGCACAATTAGTGGGTAGAACTTTCGGAACTTCTATGAACGCTATGAGTAGATATGGCGTAGAAGTTGAAGGAGCTGCGGGATCGACAAAAAGATTGGAATCCTTAACTGGGAATCTTGCTAAGATGTTTGGGGGACAAGCTGCTGCCGCAGCAGATACAATGTCTGGTCAAATAGAACAAATGAAAAATGCTATAGGGGATACGGGGGAAGTTATAGGAAATTTATTTGCTCCTATGGTAATAAGTTTAGCCAAAAGTTTCAAAGCAGTGGCAGAGGGTATTTCAGAAGCGTTAGATGGAATATCTAAAGCAGAAAAAATGATGGAAGCGGAAGCGAAGAAAAGAATGGAATTAAGTATAAAGGGTCTGGAGAGGGAGATTTTTCTAAGAGAACAAAACGTCACGAGACTAAAAAGGGAGGTGGGTAGCCACGGAGAGAATGCATTCCAAATTCGTTTAGAGAGAGACGAAATAGAAATTCTAAAAAATAGAATAGGAGAGCTTAGAGGGGAAGAAATAGGTCAATTTTTTAGTGACTCCGCAATAGAAGCTCAACTTGCAACTGAGGTAATATCTAAATATAGAGGAGAGTTAAAAGATTTAACCCAAGAAATTAAAAAAGTAGCAGTGGTACAAGGAGAGTCTTCTGAGATTTGGTTATCAGAAGGACAACAGGTGGCTGTTGATATGACTCGATCACTTGCTACCAATCTTGCCGCCGCTGTGATTCATGGGCAAGACCTCGGAGAGGCTTTAACGTCATCGCTGAAAGCTATAGCAATAGAAATGGCAGCTAATGCGGCTATATTTCTTTTGTTGCAATCTATAACAGGTGGGACAGGGGGAGCTTTCGCAACCACTCAAGCGGGGAAAGGTGGTTTCCTGGGATTCCTACTTAAAGGTTTTACGGGGCAAACCCCACGAGTGAATAATCATGTACACATTAGCGGGGGGCTGATCTCAGATTCTTATGTAAGGAATACATTAGTACCCGCCATGAACAGAGTCAGGTCTTTTGGTTAGTGCTTTCATTTAACTCCACCCTTGTCAATAAACTCAAGCTGAGAAATGCTCAGGCGTTCTGGTGCTTGAAACTTTATTACAACGATGAATCAGCATTTGTTGGCGTAAGTGATACGCACCGAGTTGACGGGTCTGATATTTATTACGGGCTTGTGACTGATTGGGGCAACACAAATCAAAGCATTGATTATTTTGAGTTCTCTTCATCTATTTCTAATGTAACAGTCAAGATGGTGAACACTCACAACACATTTCAGGGAGGTAGGTTTTCGGATCAATTATCATCCAAGAATTTCGGAAACAGAAAATGGGAATTGTTCCAATGCGTTCACGGTTTGACTTATGACACATCTGCGAATCTTATCGGAACGGGAATGATAGCAGGGGACATAGGATATAATCGTAACGAAATCATGCTGACCCTTCTTGATTTTACTACTTACTATCATAAAGAATTGCCCAAGACAGTTATAGATTCCTCAACATATCCTAATGCCCCAGAGAAAAATCTCGGTAAACCCATTCCGATGACTTACGGATATTTCCACGAAAGAACAGGGGCGGGAACGATTGATTCTTATATGACAGGAGTTTACACCGAAGCAAAGTTCCCCGCTGTCATCACAAATAAATGGAATGACTCCACCGATTACATGGTGTCAACACCTGATACTGAAGATATGCACACACTTGATGCTGACAATGTTTACTATCATGGAGGAGGAGGCGAGTTTGGAACTTTCTATGGGAGTAATGCCGCCGTCAGCACTTCCGATCCCTCGATCTCTACTAAGGGGGCAGTATTTTATCACTACCCCATTCTTTACAACGGTGGAAATATAACAGATAAAAGCTTCAGCACATCAGAGACATTGACCGCCAACAATTCAAGTGGGACTGTTTCTTTTGATATTCCCAAGATTCCCAATTTGGGAGAGATTACCTATATCAGGGCTGTCATTTCTTATGCTTCTTTTAGTGATGCGACTATTGCGGCTGAAGATGTTTTCCGAGTTCAAAATGCCGCATCCCCTTCCACCAATGCAAGTCTCACTTGGAATGCGGGGAGTTTACATGAGCGGGTTGATGTGAGTTCCATGTTCTCGACCACACAAAAAGACTCATGGGATTTGGAAGGGACGTATCAATTTTATCTTCTGACAAGTATTTCGGGGAATAGCCGCAACTGTGCAATCAAGCAGATTGAAATGGAAATCCAATTCAGTGCAAACCAAACATATCTTCAGGAATATGATGATATGCGTTTGGCTTCTGTCCCAAAAATCTTATGGGAAAAAGGTAAATCCAAGCAGGTCACTGTTATGAAAAAGGTACAGGCTTTTCATCAACAGGCTCAACCCGCCAACATTGATTATGTTTATTTTTCTGGGATTGGTAGGAAATACGGGGCGTGGATTGACACGATTGATGGGAATAACAGAACCGACGAAAATGGAACTGCGGCTGATCCCAATTATGCAACTACAGACTACATCACAAACCCCGTGTATATCATTGAAGATATTTTAAGGGAAGGGCTTGGATTGGATAGTAATACGGATGGATCAGATATTGATATAAGCACTTTTGATACTTCTGGAAATTCTACCGATGGATTAATCACAGACGTATTTGACGATTCGGTGGGGGATATAAAATTTGCTTTCAGTCACAATAGATTCTTGGGATCGAAAGAATTAATAGAGAAATTAGGTGGACTATGTGGCTCTTATGTTTTTCTATCTGGGGATGGAAAATTCAAAATTAAAACATTGAGAAAACCCGCCGACTATTCTTCGGCTGATGCACAGGTTGACTATAACGATATAACACTGGACTCAATTAATCTCACTTCTGCCAATGCTGTTCGGAATGATGTGACAGTTCATTACAAATTCAATTATGGAATGACCGAAAACGTAGGGATAAAAACAGCAACCGACTCAACTTCTCAGGGGACAACCGTAAACGGGATCAATCAAACTTTAGAATATGAGCATGATGCAGGTCTAATTCAAGATGACACCACTGCTCAAAATCTTGCTACTTATTACAAGGATACAATGAAAGATAGGAAGGTTGTCATCATGTTCGATGCCCCTTCCGCAAAGTATAATCATCTGGAAGTGGGGGATATTATCAATTTTTCAAATTGGGATTCGAGCATAAAACTGTATGGAACAGCGATGGATTCCAGTAATCACTTTTTCATTATTACACAAACAAGTAAAAGACCAAACGGTTGCGAGTTCTTTTGCACAGAGGTTTCAGACTAAATGACTTACCAACGAATACAGACACCAAGATTTTATGTGGACACCATTAACTGGCTCGTATCAAGAGGCGTAGCTTCATCAGAGTTCGCTGTTTATCATGCCGCATCAGATTCTCTCAATCACGATTCAGATTATGTAGATGAAGAATTATTCGATATGAACCCCGCTAATCAGGTAGTATTCTCAACTTCAGATTCAGCGGCGACCCGAGCCGATCATGTTCTTTTCACGATTGATAAACAGGCAACCTCTGTATCTACTAACTTCGTAGCGATCTTGAATCATAACATGGATTCGGCTGAAGGAAAATTTAGGGTAGGAACGAGTGCCAGTGCTATAACCTCTGTCGATCCTACTGCCGAAGCGAGTGCTTCAGTTCTGAACGCCGCTGATTCATCTAATATATTCACCCCCGCAACTGATGGGGATTCAATTATTACATTCGATACAGCCGACACCAATAGATATGTGGCTGTCCAATTTGAGGGTGATTCTACTTTCAGTTCTACTTATGACTTGAAAGTTGGGTGTATCTTAATTGGTGAATACTTTGATATGCCACTCGCTCCTGATCTCCAAGTTACAAGGTCTGTCAGTTTTGGGAATGATATAATGGAGACACCATCAGGGAGAAGATTCAGTCAGGCGAAATGGTTGGAAGGGAATCAGTCTTCATCTACTCAAAGCGGTCAACCGTTCAAGAGTGCGGGGACCTCTACATCCCTACGGTTCGGGGGAAGGACTCAATTCAATATGAACTTCAGCTACCTGACCGATACCGATTTGATAAATAGCGATGTATCTACAGCGACCGATACCGATTCATTCTATAACATGGTTTGGAATCGGACAGGTGGCAGTCATATCCCATTTGTATTTACACCTGATGGAAGTTCTACAACCAACGGCGATTACATTTTTGGCAGGTTCGGGCAAGAAGAATGGTCATCGCAACAGGTAGCAAGTAACGTATATTCAACAGCCCTTTCAGTTATCGAGGAATTTTAATTGAAAGTCCAAACCTTAATTATTTAAGTGAAACAGCCTTTTCACTTAAAATCTTTCAGAATTAGGTCAAATCGGTTTGAAGCGGTCAAACAGGCGTTTTAAGGGCAGGGGCTTGGTTTTTCGTAGTTGTAATCGAAAAGAATGGAATAATCGCTTGGGATTGAATCTATAAGCATAAAAAATGATATAATCAGGTCTGCTTTGGGATAGTCACTATCTGGCCCGGTTTTTCGGCTAACTTAAACATTTTAAGTCAAACGCATTTATTAAAAGCCCTATTGTACAAAGAGATAGGGCTTTTGTTATTTTATTATCTGGATAATTTTTATGGATTTTATATAGTATTATTTGTTATATTGTTTTCAAGATGAAACTAAATAATAAAATAACAAAATTCAGCCCTTCGGGACTTCTTATCTCTGTTTCATCTTTGTCCTGGAGGGTTTCGTTTAGTAGGAGCAAATGATGAGAGTTTTAATTGCCTGTGAATATAGCGGTAAGGTCAGGGATGCTTTTGCAAAGAAAGGTCATTTCGCCATGTCTTGTGATCTTCTCCCAAGTGATAACCCGAAACATGGTGTTCATCATATTGGCGATGTTTTGGCTATTCTTTCAGATTATAGAACAAACGGATGGGATTTAATGATTGCCTTCCCGCCTTGTACCCATCTTGCTGTATCGGGAGCGAGATGGTTTCCAGAAAAACGTGCCGATGGCAGACAGCAACAGGGGATAGATTTTTTCATGTCTCTGGCAAATGCCGAGATCCCAAAGATAGCCATTGAGAATCCTGTCGGCATCATGTCAACTAAATGGAGAAAGCCCAACCAGATAATTCAACCCTATGAATTTGGTCACGATGCCAGTAAAAAGACTTGCCTCTGGCTGAAGAATCTTCCCGAATTAATCCCAACTGATATAATTACAAAAGATCGGTATGCAAATCAAACCCCAAGTGGGCAAAACAAACTCGGTCCTTCAGCGGACAGATGGAAATTGCGATCAGAAACCTATCAGGGAATAGCCGATGCTATGGCCACACAATGGAATTAGCTGAGAAATTATATCGCATCGAATACAAGCGTAGGCACGGGTCCACAAAGAACGCATCTAAGGCGTGGAAGAGGGGCGGTAAAAAGAGGGGTAAGAATTAAAACCGCGTTTGTAAAGCTACCCATTCATTCAGGTGAATTCGTCCGTAAGATTGGAGGTTGGCGGCCTTATCATGCGTTCTGCGATCGTGAAGGATTAGCAAAAAAAGTAGAGGTGGAATTTGAGGGGTGGAAAGAGTCACGTCTTGTTCTTCTCCCAAGCCGTCCGTATGGCGTGGAGGGGCGTAAGGTTGGAAGAAATGAATCTTGCCCTTGTGGCAGTAGAAAGAAATTCAAAAAGTGTTGTATTAAATAAGGGAGAATAATAATGAAACAATTAAAGTTAAACGACTACATCAAAATGTTACAGGAGAGACAGAAGAAGTATGGGAATCTTCCCTTGATTTACGCCTCGGACGATGAGGGGAATTCATACGGACAGGTTCTTTTCTCCCCTACTCCAATGAAAGTCAAAGGTGGCGTTTCAATGTCGGGGAAAATACTTGATTCTCAAATTATCCCACAGATGGATTGGCTAAAGGAAAAACCAACTCACATTTGCATTAATTAAAGTGGAGGCTAAATAACAATCCCTACCTCGCGGAAACCGGGACGTGTGTTTGAAAATGGATGGTGGGTTTCTACCTCCACGAAAGTGAGCAATCAGAAATCTACCATCCCCCACCCCCAAGAGACAATGTACCTCTGCCCCACCTGTCAGAGGGTTTTTAGTGCCTCATATCTTTCAGTCGGAAAAGGCGAAGATTACTTCGAGAACATTCCGCGTTATGGGAAAGCAAATAAACAATGTGGTCCCTGTTTCCAGATGGAACAGTCGGACAATTTTAGAATGGGATATTTAACAGCATGGAGATTGAAACAATGAATATAGAAAACATGGTACTTGATTCGTTCCAATGTGCTATCGACAAGAAGCGTGAAGAGAATGAAAAAGCCAAACGTTACAAGGCCGTTCTGGTCGTGGACTTCTTTGCAGCCTACTCTCAACCAGTTCATGTCAGGATTTACCGGGCGTGGATTCGGTTTCTCGATCGGGTCTTTTGATGCGGTGGATCTTCGGAGTCAGTTACGATTCGCCCTATGAACATCAGGGCTGTTGGGATTGGAACAAAAGCGAATATGAGTATGCTCTGGAACAGGCTGTAGAGGTCTTCATGGGTGAATGTCGTCAACCTATGATCCCGATCTATTCAAAACCAAAGATTGACTTTGCCATCGAGCGTGATGAGCAAGGCAATAGTAAGGACATCAAAAGCAGGTTCTGCCGAGATGTCGATTCAATAATAAGAAACGGGAGGAAATAAGATGAGTGAAATAGAAGAGGTTAAAACAACTAACCTCGCACCCGATGCTAATCCGCAGGGCGTGATTGATGTGGCATCCTCAGCCGCAGAAGCCCTGATGAGTGTTGCGAAACCTGTCACTATTGGGGGTAAGCAATACTTGACTGTGGAAGATTGGCAAACCATCGGAACAATCTACGGCGTTGTTGCAGGATCGGACAGAGCCACCTACATAGAAGAAGGTGGTATCACGGGTTACGAGGCTCACGCTGTTGTCCGAAAAGCATCTGATGGAATGATCGTTTCAGAGGCTATCGGAAGATGTATGCGTGAAGGGATATGGACGGACCGGGAGGCTTTTGCTCTCGCCTCAATGGCCCAAACAAGAGCCATCTCAAAGGCTCTCAGAGGTTGCCTTGCGTGGGTTGTTCGGTTAAAGGGTTATCAAACCACACCCGCTGAAGAGATCACTGAAGAAATGAGAAGAGATGATTCTGTTCCACAGGGTCCTTACAGTGATCTGTCTAACGGTGAAATCTCAGTATCTGATGACTCTGATTGGGAAGCTACCCGGAAAACCGTTGCCTTCTCAACTGGAAAGAACGCCAACAAAACGTGGAGTGAACTGGATAACGGCATTCTTGAATGGGCTGTTGATCACCACAAATCAAAAGGTGGTTTCGCCGAGCATGAGATTGAATACAGAAAGGATAATGAAGTGGCTGAAGTAGTTGAATCAAACGACCTGCCATTCTGATCCCTGGCGACGTTGGGCAAATCAATTCGCTCTTGGGCAACAGCACCTATACAAAGTGTTGGGGTTCGCAAGGGGAATAGCCAGATCCAAAATAATCAAGAGGGGAGTAGTGGGTGGAAAGATGACACACCAATGCTCCCCTCAGGAGGTGATGAACATTGTTCTTGCACTGAAGAAAGAATACAACTCTGTGGTTGCGGCACGTGGGTCACAGAAGAAGGGGAAGAAGTGAGGAGTATTATGGTCGATGGTGAATATGTCTGGCACAAACGACAAAACGGGAAATGGGAGCCGATAAGATGAAGGACAATGCTTTTTATTTTTCACACGATACAAACGCCAGGAACGACGAGCGGATTTTACAACTGTTGACTGAATATGATTGGCAGGGATATGGAATTTATTGGGCAATCGTTGAGATGTTGAACGAGGCTTCTAATTATCGGTTGAGCCTATCCGGGATCAAGGGCCTTGCATGGTCTTTATCTGTCGAATCTGATTTTCTGGAGGTATTTCTGAAGAGATGTTTTGAATTGAGACTGTTTCAAAAGGATGATGACAACAATTTCTATTCCAAGCGAGTATTGAAAAACGTGGATAAGAGGGAGAAAAAATCAATTTTAGGTAAGAAGGCGGCTGAGAAGCGTTGGTCTGTGGATAAGTCGGGAAAAAATGCGGATGCATTGGGTACCCAATGCCAACCCAATGCCATAAAGGAAAGGAAAGGAAAGGAAATAAAGAAAAGGAAAGATAAGAGATCATCTAAATCCTTTGAACAATTCTGGAAAAAATACCCGAGAAAGGTCGGTAAGGTCAAATCTCTTGAAGCATGGAACAAGATCAACCCTGATGGAGTGTTGATAAAAACAATCATGGTATCCGTTGAAAAGCACCGAAAATCTAAAGGGTGGCAAGACCCTCAATATATCCCGCACCCTTCTACCTGGTTGAATCAACAGCGATGGGACGACGAGATTCTTGAGAAAAAAGAGGTTGTGGACCAGTTCAAAACAGATACAGCAGGGTTTTATATTGGCTACTGCTCAACCTGTGGGGAGGGGAGTTCATATTCAAGGGCCGAGATTTGGGGTGATTCACGCTGTTGTAAAGACAAGATCGTCCCCTTGAAAATGGAAGTAGCACCATGAGATTGAAAGATGAAGATGAAGTTGAACTCTGGCGATTAATGGTGGGAACAGGCTTTATTATCGCAAAGAATTTTCTCACAGAGAACGCGGTCAAACTCGGGCAAATCCTGCTCAATCGTTTTGATGATGAGAAAAAAGGAAATCCCAAGTCGGTTGAAAAGATATTGGATGATTCTTATTACCGGGAAATCTGCGGTGAAATTTATGAGGGTGAGTGAGTGGCGTATAATGACGAAGCTCCTCCTACCGCTTCTATGTGTCAGTTGTGTCACTCCTTGCCCTAACCATTGTCTTGTTGAGCATCGCCACAAAGAAAGAGAAAAAGAAGCCGGAAGAGAGGTTGAAAAAGATGGAGAGAGAACTGATGGAAATGAAAAAAGAGTCAACTGATTTTTGCCTCAATGTTATCAGACGGCTCAATATCCTTGAAGCCAAAATGCTACATCTCTGGAAGGACTATGGTGCATGGGCTGATGAGGATTCGAAATGAAATACACTTGCATATCCTGTGGATTCAAATACCACGCAACTGATATGGATGTAGATGAACGGATGTGCTATAACTGTCTTGAAGAGAGTGAGATTCATGAAAAGATAATAAGGATTCTTGACAGGTGTAACCTTTACGATCTCAGAACAATACAGGAAGCCCTTTATGAGATGGGGTTCAGAGAGAAGACGATGAGAGATTGGAAAAAGATGAAAAAGAGTTTAGGTGGAAAGGAAAACTCACCCCATGCCCAATAGAAAGGCAAAGCGGAGAAAACAGGAACGAAGGGAACGGCACGAAGCGATCAAGAAGTGGAAAAGGGAGAAAAGAAAAGCAAAGAAGAAGGCTAAATCTAATCCCTCACAATGAGTAATAATAAAGTACCCTTCATTCAACAACTGAAAACCGAGATCCAGAGACTTAGAAAAGAATTGGTGGAGACGAAACAGGATTGGGCCAAAGACCAGATCAGGCTAATCAAAAAAGTGACAGCCCTGGAACTGTTGATTGAAAAGATCAATTCCAATTCCAACCCCGCATATCTTGAAAAACTCAAAGAGGATTATCTGAATGAATGGTATCCACCTGAGAAAGAATCAGATCAAATATGACCAAATCTCATAAAATCGCACTCAAACGGGCTGCATCAGAAGCCGCCGCCCAATATAGCCGGACAGACAGGGACCACAATTATTTAAAAGAATCTTTCGCGGTACAGAAGATCATTCCCCATTCAGACCAGATGGCCAGTGTTGTATTTGTAAAAACATCAGGAAAGTTGGCTGTTGCTCTATTCTATTATATTTCAGTGAAGGGTCAATGGCGGCATTGGTTCCCCACAGACTCACATATTGCGGGACTTGATGGATTCAAGAGCGTGAAGGAGGCGGTGGAACGGGAGAATTTTGAGAAGGATTTCGAGTTTGAGACTAATGGATTTTCACGCTGAGAATCAGATATTAGCAGGAGACGTTCTTGAAAAGTTGGGAGAGATTCCAAACGAGACTATTCAATGCGTAGTAACATCGCCACCATATTGGGGATTAAGGGATTATGGACAGGATGGCCAACTCGGTCTTGAAGAAACGCCTGAAGAATATGTTGAGAAGATGGTAGAAGTATTTAGACAGATAAAGCGAGTATTAAAACACGATGGAACTGTATGGCTGAATTTGGGGGATAGTTATAATGGAAGTGGGAAGGCTGGTAATAAAAATAGCGAGTATTACAAGAAACATACAGAATTTGGTAAACCAGCAAAAAATAAAGATAAAATTGGTATACCAACTAATGTCAAAGGGCTTAAACCAAAAGACCTTGTTGGAATCCCGTGGCGTGTTGCTTTCGCATTACAGGCTGATGGATGGTATTTAAGACAGGACATTATTTGGCATAAGCCTAATCCAATGCCTGAATCGGTCCAAGATAGATGTACTAAATCCCACGAATATATATTTTTGTTAACCAAATCAGCCAAGTATTTCTATGATGCGGATGCGATTAAGACACCGTTGAAAGATGAATCAATCGCAAGACTATTGCAGGATATAGATAATCAAAAAGGGTCAGATCGTGTACCGAAAAAAACAAATGGACCAATGAAAGCTGTTGGTGGTAAAAATTGGCAAAGCAATATGGCTGGTGATGGTCTAAAAATAAAAGGGCATAAGGGTTACTTTGATAAAGACGGAAATCCGATTTGTGGGATAAATGCTAACAAAAAATCTGTCTGGAAAATCAACACCAAGCCTTACAAAGAAGCCCATTTCGCCGTATTTCCACCCAAATTGCCTGAATTATGTATCAAGGCTGGTAGTAGTGAGGGTGATATTGTTTTAGATCCATTCTTCGGCAGTGGGACAACAGGATGGGTAGCTCAAAGACTTGGCCGTAAATGGATTGGGATTGAACTCAATCCTGAATACATAAAGATAGCTGAGAGACGTTTCGATCAGCATGAATTATTTGAATCGGGAGGGAAATGATGCTGAAGAAATTTAAGGGGGTTCATTATCCATATACAAAAATGTCAAAATTTCGTTGCAGAAAATGTGGTAAACCTATAAAGGCAAGGCTCGTTTTGATAAAACAGTCTCCGCCCAGGTATTGTTACGCCTGTTCAAAGGGGAGAGAAAGGATAACTTGACTGAACGCTAACGCTAAAGGAAAACGTGGCGAAAGGGAAGTCGCCAAGATAATCAACAAGACCCTCGGAGTGAATTGTCGCAGGACACCGAACTCAGGAGGGCTGTCTTTTAAGGGTGATATTATAGATATTGACATTGACAGCCACCTTCACAACTATCACTTTGAAATCAAGAACACCAAAAGCCTTGTCCTCCCTCAATGGATCAAACAGGTTGAAAATGATTGCCCTGTTGATAAGACCTCCATTTTGATCTACAAGCATAAAGGCAAGTGGAGGGCAGATATGAGACTGAACGATTGGATAGGAGATCAACTGACAATACAGGAATTGCTGAAGAACAAATAACCTCTATCTTGCGGGAGATATAGATGCGGAACACAAATAAGCCGCCCTATGCGGCTACGGATATTGATTACAACCCGAAGAACCCACCTACAGTAAAACAGGTCATGGTGTTGATCTTTCGTTCTTGGGGATGGACTCAAGAAAAGATTGCCGAAATAATGGAGATTTCAAGAAGCACAGTGAGGGATCATATAAAGGCATTAAAAAAGAGGGGGCTATATCCACCCTGACCCACCATTGTAAAAACTTTTTTCTCTCTATATTCTTTAACTTACAGCTTTTTCCCTCTCAAAATACCCACCATTTCTCACCTACTATGAGAGACATGATGACTACTATGAGAGACATGATGACTGATGAAACTCAGAAGTTACGGGATGCTATAGAAGATGTTGTCCTTGATGAAGATGATCCAGAAATAGGTGCAATTCAGCAGATTTACGGTATTGATCGTTATGCTGCAGAAGAAAGGGTTTATGGTCAATTACAAATTGAAGCTTATGAAAAGATTGTCGATGAATATGAATCTAAATACAAAAGCAAAAATGGTGAGGATGTTTATGATCGTGAAATAGTGGATCATGTGGATTGGCAGGAAGTTGAAGCCAATCACTCAAGCCTGTCGCAAAGAGATTCCAAAGATACGCAGGAACATGTTCATGTTCTTGGTGATCCCGAGGAGGACATTGGGAAACGAACCAAACCACCTTTTGATTATATAAATCCCCAAAGATTATCTGATCTTATGACTTTAGGCTTTTCAGATGTACAAATTGCTCAGACACTTTCGGTTAGCCCTGAGAGTGTTGAACGAGCCAGATCACTATATTCTTCAGGCGTTTCTTCAAAGCCGAGATACCTGTAAGGGTTTGACAACCGTCATATAGTATTCTCAAGGGACGGGAAACCGACCACCCTTCAATCGAGGTAGCTACCTCAAATATATGGAGAATGGACAACTCAAAACAGTTTACCATCCTGTAGAATCATTAATCTTCGCCGAATACAATCCTCGGCAACTCACCAAAGACCAGTACAAGAGTCTCCGTGATTCAATGGAGAGGTTTGGCCTGGTTGATCCTGTTATCATTAACAAGCATCCAGATCGGGAGAATATCGTGATCGGGGGACACCAAAGATTGAGAATAGCCAAAGACATGGGGATTGAGAAAGTCCCTTGTGTTGAACTGAGTCTTGATCTGAACCAAGAGAAAGAACTGAACGTCAGGCTGAATCGTAATGTAGGGGAGTGGGATTACGATGCTCTGGCGAATTACTTTGATGTGGGGGAACTGACAGAGTGGGGGTTCACGGAAGATGAACTCCAATTCTGGATGGATGAACCCACCGAAGGACTGATTGAAGATGATGAAATTCCCGAAGTTGAGGAAGCGGTTACTCAGGCAGGGGATTTGTGGCTTTTGGGGGAACATCGAGTCCTGTGCGGGGATGCGACAAAGAAGGAAGATGTTGAAAGATTGATGGATGGCGGGAAGGTTGATATGGTTTTTACTGATCCACCTTATGGCATAGGCTACGAATACAATTCCCATAGAGACGAACAAGGGAGTGAATATCTCAATTTTTGTGAATCATTTTGGAATGTTCTTAAATCCTTTTCAGATATAGTAATTATTACAACAGGGTGGAAATATAAACCTTTTTGGTATTCTAAAAATCCTTATGATGAAATGGTGTGGTTTGATAATACAAAACAAAGCGGTGGACGTGCATTTCATTTAAGGAAAAGTGAACCGATTTTTATATTTGGAAAAGTGAATGAAAAATATAAATGGGATACATTTGAAATTAAAGCAAATCGTGGTGATGGGATTAGAGAAGTCCACACTTGCCCGAAACCTGTCGAATTATTACAAGAATTAATTGTCCCACAAACAAAGACAAGCAGCAATGTTTTGGATGTTTTCCTCGGATCTGGTTCAACGCTAATCGCTTGTGAAAAGACGAACCGTAAGTGTTACGGCATGGAGATTGATCCGCATTACTGCGATGTGATTGTTAAGAGATGGGAAGAATTTACAGGGAAGGAAGCTTTGAGGATGGAATCCGTACGTTGTTAAAGCAACGTAGAGCAACGGACAAATGGACGGTGGAATCACAGGCAAAGGATTTAAGAAGGGGAAATCAGGCAATCCCAAAGGGCGACCAAAGGGTGTTCAATCAATCCCTGACTTACTCAGGAAGATCGGCTCAGAAGAAGGCTCGGTTGATGGGTTGTCTAAGCTTGAGGTGGTATTGAGGAAGGTGTTCGGGTTCGCTGTTGATGGGAGAGCGTGGGCGGTTCAGTTCATAGCTGACAGGACGGAGGGGAAAGCAATAGAGCGAAGCGTAGTTTCTGACGAGTGGAAGGAAGTCGTGAAAGAAGCATACAAGCCTGAAAGCTGATTACTTCAAGCGGATAGGATATGAGCCTGAGTCTATCCAATGGAATATCCATAACAGCAAAAAAAGATTTCGAGTAAACATACAGGGCAGACGTAGTGGAAAATCATTTGGAGCGGCAAGAGAAGCGGAGATGGCGATCTTTGCTGAAGATAGTCGTGGGTGGATTGTTGCACCTTCTTATGAGTTGGCTAATAAGATTGGCAGGGAGATTCACGAAAACCTTATCCTCAGATACAAACTCCCCACAGTCACCAAGAAGGTCATCAACGGACAACTGTTCTATGCCAAGTTCATCAATAATGCAGAGGTCTGGATCAAGTCAGCCGACTCACCCGATACAGGGCTTGTCGGAGAGGGACTTGATTGGCTTATCATTGATGAAGCCGCTCTTATTTCAAGAATTATTTGGGAGCAATACCTCAGACCCACTCTCGCAGACCGACAAGGATGGGCGTTATTCGTGTCAACCCCTCGGGGATACAACTGGTTATATGATCTCTACTCGAGAGGCATCTCTGATGATTATCCAGAATGGGACTCTTGGCAACACGCCAGTACAAGTTCGAGGTACTTCAGGGATAACATAAATGACCTCAAGAACGAACTCACCAAAGAGACCTTTGAACAGGAGTACCTTGCACAGTTCACCTCATTTGCGGGAAAGGTCTATCCCTTCGATAGAAACGTACACGTTGGTCGATATGATTTCAACCCTGATTGGGAGACTTATTGCTCTGTTGATTTTGGTTTCCGTATGCCCTCTGTTGCTTGGCTACAGGTTGGCAAGGTGGATGGGGACGTTGAGATTCACATCATAGATGAGATCATCCACGACACCAACATCAAGACTGAAGAGTTGGCTGATAGGATTCTTGCAAAGAATTACCCCGTTCTACACGTCTATTGCGACCCCGCAGGTGCGGGAGTCCAATCAACATCAGGACTCGGGGACGTTGAAATCTTTAAGAGAAAGGGCATCTTTCCGCGATTTAGAAAGGACAAGGTCAGTCGCTCCGTCGCTTCAGGTGTTGATCTGGTTAGATCGTATCTCGAGAACGCAGAAGGGAAGACAAGGCTATTCGTCTCGGACAAGTGCAAAGGCATTATAGAAGATTTTGAGAACTACCGCTATCCTGAGAAGAGAGAGAATCAAATGCTTAAGGACGACCCACTCAAGGATGGGCGACACGATCACGGCATGGATGCGGTGAGATATTTTTTTATTAACAGGTTTCCGATCGTTAAACGGGAGGCGATTGAAGTACAAAGGTATTGGTAGATGGTTATTCCCGATTTAAGCGAACAGGCGATTGTAGCAAGTATAAAGAACTGGATAGATGAGTCTCATGTTAGGGAAAGAGAAGATAGAATCAACTCGATGAACTACTATGAGGGCGTGAATCTGGAGGGGGAGACCCGTAAGTGGTTCGATAGTAATGCACTCAAATACGCACCGCCTATGGCGGTCAATATCACCAAGAAGCTGATTGATGGTCGTTTCATTTCATATAAGACCGCACCAGAGCGGAAGGCTGATGAACGTTACCATGAAGTGGTAGGTGACTTAGACCAAGACATGATTGAACTTGACAGGCTCACGGGGCTATTAGGTTCGGTTGCCATGTTAAGATTCTACGATGAAGAACGTCAAAAATTAGATTCTCATATCCTTACTGATTTCGAACCTATGTTCGTTTGTAGCAATCCAACACCTATCGGAATAATCTATCCCCTATTCAGTCACGGCAATTCTAAAACGGATGAGCAGGAGTGGGTTTACTGGAGTAACGATGCCCATTTCAAAATGCTTAAGGGTGGAGCAATCATCCACGTTAACGAAGAGGACGTTAATCCATACGGGGTTATTCCTATTGTCTGGAGTCATCTTTATCCAATGATGGGTAACGAATGGTGGCGTACAGGCAAAGGGAAAATGATCGCCAATTCCAATCTGCTCTATAACGTATTCGGCACTCAGCTATCGCTCGGAAATATGTATCAAAGTCTCGGGCAGAGTGTTTTGACGGGAGTCGACGAACCAACGCGTGTCAAGATGGATGTATCAAAATTATTAGTTCTTCCAGAGGGGGCGAGTTATTCCATCGTATCGCCATCTGGTTCATTGAATGAAATCAGGGAGAACATGAGATGGATAGTTGAGACAACAGCCCATGCTCTACATCTTAAAGTTAAATGGGGTAGCGAGTCAGGATCCACATCGGGAGAGCATCAGCGGATCCTCGAGGTCGATCTAACCGAAGCTGTGATGGCCGACTTTGAACGGTGGCGAAAGTTTGAAGGTAAAAGATTTGAATTAGACAAAGTGATATTGGAGACCAACGGTATCGGTATAAGCGATGAGCATTCGGTTAATTTCTCCGAGCCTCACATCCCGCTATCCCCGAAAGAAGAACGAGAAGAATGGGAGTGGAAATGGTCGAATGGTTTGGCTACAAAGAAAGATTGGTTCAGGCATTACAATCCTGATTCCAGCGAGGAAGAAATAGACGAACGGATTGGTGAGGCCGAAACAGAATCGCAGCCGCCCCCAACAGAACAGCAGGGACTATTAGGAGCATTAGCACGACAAGTTGCCTAACGTACAAAAAGAAATAGAAATAGCAGGTATTGAATTTGCCAAAGCGGTAGAGGCTATGGAGGTCTCTTTGGTCAACGCTATCGTGGATATGAGAAAGCAAGGATTGGTAAGCAATGAAATCTATCTCGCTTTATCCGCTATTGATATGGAACAATTTATTTTATCAGATGTGGGGTTTGCAGCTGACATCGATAATCTAATGGCGAGATACGAAACGGGTGTTCTCGCCAACATGAAAATGTATGGATCCGTAACAGAACCAATGTTGCAATCTATGGTGGCCATTGATAAAGCGACCTTTATGAAACAAGCGGGGTATCAAGCCAATCTTATCAAACAGGAATTAGGACGCAAAGTTTTATCAGGGGCAAGTGATACTCAGATGCTCAACGCCCTTAAGGAGATCGTCAGGCCAGACCATGCAAAGACGTTAGTCAATACATCCCTCAATACTTTCAGCCGTACTGTTAATGCTGAGATGGCTCGGGGCTTACCATCAAGCCAGAAGTTTATTTACGAAGGCCCCGTTGATGATAAGACTCGGGATATTTGTCTGGAGATGGCGAGTGCAGGGAAATTAACACAGGATGAAATCGAATCATCTTACCCTGGCTCATTCGTGGATGGTGGAGGATTTAATTGCCGCCACAGGTGGACCGCTATCGAAGCTGCTTCTTCTGAATTGTTAGATCAATCTGGAGCGAAGAATAGAATCACATCAAAACAGGATGAAGGGAAATGGCAAACGCCACAAACTCCCCTTCAACAATTAAGTGGCTAAAGGAATACCAGATATAATCCCGAGGTCTAAATCCGAATGGACGAAACTCGGTAATAAAGTCGTTGGTAAAATTAAGGATTGGACGATAAATAAAGGGAAAGATGTATATGGTCGCCCTTTCAAAGCCTATTCAAAAGATTATGCAGAACGAAAGTCATCAGGATTAATTCCACGTCAATCAACAGCACACGCTAAAGGAAAGCCGAATTTTGTACTGACGAATGATACGATGGGGGACTTAAAAGTTTTAAATGCAACACGGGATTCAGTGACAATCGGTTGGGCATCGTTCGGGCACATCATTGAAGGCCAAGCGAAAAGGGGTAGAGTAATCACCGCTGATAAACGTCCTGTTGCTAAACACATAGAAAAATTTATTGAGGATGAATACGGAAGGCAGATAGATAGAAAACTTAAAAAAGTATCAGGTACAACAACCATCAAAATCGGGGGATGACAGGATCTAATATATACCTTTAAATATAAGCGTGGGTTCGATTCCCACCATCCCCTTTTAACTATAAGATTTAAGATATAACAAACAGGAGGTCAGCATGACCGAAGAAACTCAAGAGGCTCAGGAGAGTCAAGCACCAGAACCAGAAGTACAGGAATCAACTTCAGGTGAGGATTACGCCGAGTTCATAGCAGAAAGCAAAAAGTATCGGCAACGGGCACAGAAAGCAGAGACGAAGTTAGGCAAACTTCAGAAGCAAATGGATGTAGATAGGCAGAAACAGATGGAAGAAAATGACCAGTGGCGTGAACTCGCTGAAGAGCGGGGTAAACAGATTGCTGAATTAGAACCCATCGTGGAACGGGCGAAAGCTGACGATGCTACCATGCGAGAAGAACTGCTCTCTGATTTTTCCGAGGAAGATCGGGAAGATTTCAAGGAACTTCCAACACCCGCCCTGCGGAAAGTTCATGGGAAAATTCTAAAACCTAAACCCGCCAAGACTGAAAACTCAGTTGCAGGAGTTTCAACTACCTCGTCAAAGAAAATGTCTGAGATGAGTAAAGATGAAAGGCGTGACAACTGGGCAGGTATTGTAGCGGGTTACACGAAATAGGAATTAAAAATGGCAGAAGTAACATTAACTACTGCAGCCAACTTCATTCCCGAAATGTGGTCAGACGGTATCCTTGATTATGCAGAACGGGCTTTCCAGTTACGTAATCAGGTAACCGATCTATCAAGCATGGTTTCGGCAGGTGGCGATACTATCCACGTTCCAAAAGTAACCGAAGAGACAGCGGCTTCATTGTCCTCTGGCTCGGCTGTTACCTATGGTGCGAACACGGATGGTAAGGTTGATCTCTCTGTAGACCAACACGCCTACGAAGCAAAACGCATAGGCGACATCGTAAAGGTCCAGGAAAATGCTGACCTTTTTGGTATGTATGCGAAAAGCATGGGTTATTCTATCGCAAAGTTCGTCGAGAACTATATTGCGGTAAGCGTGATCCAAGCGGCTACTGGGAATGATGTAACGCTGGGTACGGATAATACCTTCACCACCGCCCTTATTAGAAGCGGACTTCAAAGTTTCCTTGATGCGGGTCATTCTTACACGGACGGAGATGCTTTCTTGTATTGCTCCCCCGCTTCGTATATGAGTGCCCTCTCATTACAGGACTTCTACGATGCTTCCAGAAGGGGTGATGCTCAGAACCCGAACGCTTCGGGTGCTGTGGGTATGGTCTATGGTGTCCCAACATTTGTATCCACAGATTGGGACGACGATGGCGGTACGGGCGACGAGACGGCTTCCCTGTTCAAGCGGGAAGCGGTTTACATGGCGATGCAACTAAGCCCGAGAGTTCAGTCGAGTTACGATATTGATTACCTTAGTACATCAATCGTAGCAGACGTGATTTTCGGTGCTTGTCTAAGTCATGCGGCAGGAAGCACAAGTTGTGCAGTAGCAAACTTCAACAATCCGTAAGGATAGCTGAAGATTAACTGAGTTAAGGGGGCGGTTTTAACTGCCCCCAATACTCACAAATGGAATAACCTTTCCAAAAGGTTTAACTATCTACGGAAGATGGACAGCCTTTGAATTGACATCTGGTTCTTGTATTGCTTACATAGGAGAATAACATGAAATGGTTTAAGCGTAAAGACGGTTCGGTCTTTGGCAAAGAAAATCCTTCTGAAGATCAGATGAAGGAATACAAAAAAGCGGGACACAAAGAATGTGATGAGTCTGGCGGGGCTATTAAGAAAGCAAAGAAAGCTAAGAAATAGTGCCGACTTACGAGTTCCAATGTAAGAAATGTAAAAACGTCTTTGACGTATTTCAGGGGCTTGATTCTCAGGAACGGCACAAGTGTCCAGAGTGTAGCAGTTCTCGCCTTAGACGGCTGATTTCACGGGTACAAACACGCTTTGGCAAAGATTTTTATGAGGAAGAATTCAAACGGGGGGCATTTGACACTTAGGAGATATAGATGGCGGCGGTAACAGACCTAACCAACAAACGGATAGCTGATAGCTATGTCCAACTGATCCACTGCGGGGAGGATGGTGGTCTCA
>Ga0208790_1000197_pt1 | contig 31905 bp, 42 predicted proteins | sample 10_taG_FD_184083 | JGI IMG/M metagenome (GOLD analysis project Ga0208790, IMG submission 184083) | Marine viral communities from the Subarctic Pacific Ocean - 10_ETSP_OMZ_AT15264 metaG (SPAdes) (version 2) | ecosystem: Environmental > Aquatic > Marine > Oceanic | place: Pacific Ocean | collected... | reverse complement strand
GACAGCGCAGGAAATATCTGACCGAGATTCGGGCGCAGCTTTATCTGAAATTCTTCGCTTAGAAGAGTTAGAGACTCCCCGCCGACTTGCTGAAGCACTTTCGGACGACTGCGGTGGAACTGCTGAAGGTCGATCATGGTTTAAGGACAATCGTGATAAGATTGCCGAAGAACGAGCTAAACTATCATAACACATAGAAACGATCCTACTAATATAACTTGGCTAGAGGAGCCCGGAGCATGACATCAACAATTTTAACAGACGTTCTTAAAGCGAAAACGACCAACGGTTCGCTCACTATTTCCGGCAATGGCACCGGCAATGTGGATATGAAGAACCTTGCCACTACCGATGATACGCCTATGGTATTAACGCTGCAAACTGGTGAAACTGATATAGCAGCAAATGATGTCATTGGACAAATTGATTTTCAAGCACCAGATGAGGGTACAGGCACTGATGCTATACTTGTAGCAGCAGGTATTGAGGCTGTATCTGAAGGAGATTTTAGTTCAAGTAATAATGCAACTAAATTAAGTTTTAAAACGGCTGCTAGTGAAACTGCATCTGAAAAAGCCTCTTTAAGTTCTACAGGTGTTTTTACTGCTACTTCTTTTACTGGTTCTGGTGCTGGTTTAACTGCTGGAACAACTCCTCTCGGCCCCGGCTCAAGCACCGACAATGCGATAGCGCGGTTCGATGGGACTGGAGGTAAGACACTTCAAAATTCCGGCGTTGTCATCGACGACAACAACATTCTGATTAATAGCGCCCAGCCAGCATTTCTTGGTGCGGCGACTGCCACGCAAGATAATATAACTGGCAATTCGATATCTTCTGCAATCGCGTTTGCGGAGATTTTCGACAACAATGCCGACTATGACGGGACCACTTTTACAGCGCCCGTAGCGGGCAGATATCAATTCAACGTCAATGTACGACTAGGGGGAGTGACCACCGCCGCAACCAACATCTCTATCGATTTGGTAACAAGCAATCGTGACTATTCATCGATGTCTAGGATCGATGGAAACACCGGCAACAATGCAGGCCAATCAGGGTCTTGGTGTTGCGACATGGATGCCAGCGATACGGCAGTCGTCAAAGTTTTCGGCGAGGGCGAGGGTTCCAACGTCTGGGATCTCAACATCGGAGCCGCGAAGCTGAACACATTTAGCGGCTTCTTAGTCGGATAAGAAAGGAATTAAACAATGGCTACATATACTGTGACTGTAACTGACGCCCAACTTCGGGCACTCGAACACGATCTCCCAAGTTCGGAGATCGAAGCAGACATTCAGCGGAGGCTGGATTGGGTCGTAACCCACAAATCTGAGCAGTGTCGAGCAAGGATGATTGCGGCTGGAATGCCCATTCTGAAGGCCGATGATTCTGTAACGAGCATCCCCGTTGACGAGGATGAATTGGCCGCACTCATAAAGGCACACGCAAATTATCTTGATCGTGATGGTCGGGACGTACTGGAAAATAACGGGGGATGATGAAACAGGCGAACGTCTTGTAGCTTGTGTTCTATATTCTGGATAAGTATTAAATATTTAAAACAAGGGTTATAAAAAGTTGCTGCATTAAACTGGTTGGCCTACATAATAATACCCTCGCTTGGAGAACCAATTGAAAGGCAAAAATATGAATAAATTTATTGTATCTATGGTACTAGTTATTTCTATGTGTGTAGCAAGCCAAAGCTTTGCTAACCCTAAAAAAAGTGGGGTTGTTCCTGAACAAGAACACCTTGAAATGTTGTACCCTACTGTTCTTGTAAGGTTAGGTAATGGGTCAGGGTCTGGGACGGTTATCTATTCTGAACAAAATGAAGAATTTGATTATGAAAGTTATGTTTTAACCAATTGGCATGTAGTTCAAAACTATGTACAATTGAACAAAGTTTGGAACTCTGAGAAAAAAGAACACATAGAGACAGAGAATAGACGGCCTGTAAACATTGATTTGTGGGAATACAATAATTTTAGTATAGCGGTAGGAACTATTGGTAGGATTGCTAATATTGTAGCTTACGATAAAAGTAGGGATTTGGCTTTGCTACAGGTAGAAGATACAGAACGCCAGATGCCGCATGTAGCTAAAATATATCCAGAAGATAAAGATGACGGTCCTTGGATTTTTCAAACAGTCTACGCTGTTGGAGCAGGGTTAGGTAAGCCCCCTTTTCCGACAATGGGATTACTATCTGGTTATGGAAAAGATACACATGGTAATGACCTGTATTTAGCAAGTGCACCTATAATTTTCGGAAACTCAGGAGGTGCTTTATATGTATATAGTCCTCGTAGGGAATATGAATTAATTGGTGTTCCTAGTATGGTATCTGCTTATGGTTGGGGAAATGTAATTACACACATGGCTTGGTCTAGGCCAATATCGGAAATTCGTATTTTTCTAAGGGACGCTGGTTATGGCGTAAAAATCTTAGGGGATGAGCCAGAACAAGAAGAGGAAGAAGAAGCTAGAGAATAAAAAGCACTTGGAGAACACATACTAAGGAAAACACATTATGTCTGAACAAGAAATAAATACACAAACTTATATTGCTGTATTAATAGAACAAAGAAACGAAGCACTTAATAAGCTTGCTAGTTATATGGCTGTAACTAAAGAACTTGAAAAAAAAGTAAAGGAAATTCAAAGTTCTGATGAAGCTAATGATAAACAGGACGTAGAATAAAGGAATAACTAATATGGTAGGGTATAGTCAAGACATGCTAAAGCAAAAAGCAAAACAGTATGGTTTTCAGGGGGAAATGGCAGATTTTCCTAAATACCTAGAACAAAATCAAGATGTAGCACGACAGTATTTTGCCCAGCAGAACTCGGACATGTATCAACAGGGACAAGAGGGGCAAAAAAAAGTTGATGGGGTAACTACAGTCCCTAGAACTTATGAAGGTGAGAGTTTAGCTTATATTTCGGATGAGGAAGCTCTACTGCTTAGAGAAAAAGGTGGAGGTGTACCTCCGAATGATCCTTCAGGACAAATTACCAAATTTGGTATCCCAAGTTTTGGAGGCGAGGGTGGTGCAGGGGCAGGAGGGGGTGGTGGTCCTAATTGGATGACAAGTGGGGCATATAACCAGCCGGGACATCCGATGTACCATCTTTCCCCTAATTACCGACCCCCCGCTCCTGCCCCTGCACCACCACAAAATGTAGAGCCACTACCTTTAGTCGTAGGTGATGCCAAGGAGGACGCCGCCATTACGTATGAACTCACAGCGGGTGGACCTCGTTGGCTATTTAATAATCTACTGTATACGAATCAAGCTGATGCACAGGCTGCTTTTGATACATTTCAGCAACAGCAAGCAGCCCAACCCCCTGCCGTCGCCTCTCCTGCTGCACCCCAACCACAGAATTTAGTTCCACTACCTTTAATCGTAGGTGATGCGTCAATGGTTGAAGCTACTAAAGCATTTAATAAGAGTGCTAACCCTACCATTCCTTCTACAACTGGGGGGTACGGTGCACAAACATTAAATAACCCTTCACTTCGTGAAATTAGTGGACAAAGGGTTTCAACTCCTGCCCTTCCTTATGGTACACAATTTCAAGCTGCTTTAACTCCCTTTGAACAAGCACAAAATATTGGTGCAACTACAGGACAGGTAACTGCAGATTTAACCATTGATCAAGCTGCTCAAGTTCCTATAGGACAAACTGCAGTACCTACACCTACAGAAGCTGCTGAAGTAGCGGCAGCAGCAGCTTCACCTGCTGTACAACAAGCTGCTATACAGGCAGCACAAATAGGTGCTCCTACACAAACCGTAGAAGCTGCTCAACAGGCTCAAACACAAGTAGCTAATTTACAGGCTGCTCAACAAGCACAGGCTGCGCAAATTCAAGCTCCTGCTGACAGAGCACTACAAGCTACAGAACAAATTTCTGGTCCTGCACAACAGGCTGTTGAAGCAGCCGCTTTTGTAGAACCTGCTTTAGTAGCTTCTCAAGCTAATCCAAGTACAGCAGCTACTGTACAAGGACAGCTTGCAATACTGTCTGAACAATTTGTACAAGGAGAAGTACCGTTTTGGGCTGCTGGTGCAGTACGTGCAGCTACACAGAAACTTGAAGCAAGAGGCTTGGGTGCAAGTAGCATGACAGCACAAGCAATTGTTCAGGCTTCTCTTGAAGCTGCCCTTCCTATAGCACAAGCAGATGCTAGGACAATAGCTTCTTTTGAAGCACAGAATTTAACAAACAGACAACAGACAGCAATGTTGACAGGTCAATATAGAGCGCAGTTTTTAAATCAAGAATTTGACCAAGCCTTTCAAACTCGTGTAAGAAATGCAGCTACTGTATCAGATATTGCAAATAGAAACTTTACTGCAGAGCAACAGATTGCTTTGGAAAATTCAAAGCTAACACAGACAGTAGATTTAACAAATTTAAGTAATCAACAAGCTCTTGTAATGGCAAATGCAGGGGCATTGGCTAGTTTAGATATTTCTAATTTGAACAATAGACAACAAGCTGCTGTACAAAATGCACAAAGTTTCTTACAACTGGATGTAGGAAATTTAAATAATAATCAACAGGCTGCAGTAGTGAATGGACAGCAGCAAGTACAAAGTTTGTTGACAGATGCAGCAGCAGAAAATGCAGCTAGGCAATTTAATGCTACAAGTCAGCAACAAACAGATCAATTTTTTGCAAACCTTATTGCCGGTATAGGGCAACAAAATACTGCACAAGCTAATGCAATGAATCAGTTTAACACTGGTGAAGTAAATGCTTTACAAAGGTTTAACTCAGAGCTTTCCAATCAACGGGATCAATTTAATGCTCGTAATCAATTAGCTATTGGACAGAGTAATGCGGTGTGGCGTAGAGAGATTGCAACTGCAGATACAGCAGCTACAAATTTTCAGAATCAGTTTAACGCACAGAATTTGCTTGAGCTTAGTAATGAAGCATACGATAATCTCTGGCAAGAATATAGAGATATGCTTGAGTTTGCTTGGACATCTGGAGAAAGTGAATTAGATCGTATTGCTTCTATACAATTAGCACAAGTTAATGCTGCTAATACAAGAGAATTAGCAGAATTTCAAGCTGATAGAGAACGGTCATCACAAGTAGGTGGCTTTATTGCACAAGTAGCACAACCATTTATTCAAGTTGGTGCCAGTGCTCTTGCGGAATGGGCATTCTCATAGGGATTAATGATACGGCCTCGCTTAAACGCACGTGGGGGATAATTAAAATACTATATAGGAGAAAATAATGTCAAGTTTAGGATTTACTGATCAAGCAGTATCTCAAGAGGAAGCTGCAAATAAAGGGTATTTTGAGCAAGTTAGTGAACTACAAGGTGGCTCTGCTAAGGCAATAAAAGATTTTATAAAAACAGACGGTACAAAAACTGACATAGCCACTTTATTTGCAACATTAAAAACAGAACAAGGTACTTATGATTTTGAAAAAGCGCACCTTGCCTATGCACTTAATATAGCTGGTGCTACTGAAGAACAAATACTTAATGCTATGGCTTTTCTTACTAAAGCTAAAAAACGAACATTAGCAGGTAGAGTAAGTTTTAGAGAACAAGAAACAGGTAAAGAATTTTTTGAGGGAATAATGGAAAAACCAACTAAGGCACCTAAATATAAATCAAGAAAAGATAATTATAGAGACTCAATCGATACTGCTATGAGAACCTATCGCCAAGCTCAATTAAAACCCATATCACCAGAAAAGGATGTTGGATAAAATGCCTAATATTGAAATAACAGAAATGACTGCTCCTATTCCCGGTCAATCTTTGACTGCAGAACTTGGTTCTAGACCTTGGGAACGCCCAGCTAAATATTCTGATCCAGAAGATGCTTTGGAGTATTATGTAAAACAAATAAGTTTGCCTGATAGAACAGCTCATATGTTAGAAATTTTAGAGTTGGGTTATCCTGTAGCACCATTGGTAGATTCTATGCTTATTGCTGGGGTCATGCAAGGGTTACATACCATTGATGTAGCTGTACTTATTTCTCCGGCAATGTTTAAATTAATAACTGCTGTAGCTGATGAAGTTGGGGTTGAGTATAAAACAGGACTTACTAAAACTGAAGACGGTAGTGTAGATCAGCTTTTGGTTGAACGTGCTGCAGCAGAACCTGAAGCAGAAGAAATTGAAGAAAGATTTGAAGAAACTGAATTAGAAGATGTTATAAGTGCCGCTAAAAAGACTAATACTGGGATAATGTCCCAAACAGCAGCACAAGAAATGGAGGTCTAACTATGCCACTTATTGTAGCAGATATAGCAGCGGGATTTGCAAAAGAAACTACTGCTGGACTTAAAAAATCGGCAGCAGATAGGCAAAATATAATTAATATAGCTGCATCACGAGCAATTACTGAAGGTGGTAAGCTGTATGATACACGTAAGTTAGAATTAAAACGTGTACGAGAGGCACTTAAATGGGCGCGAGACAATGGGTTTGATGAAAAAACTTCTAAATTTTTAGCTTCAAGACCACAAGAAGAGTTTATAGGTATACAAAATGATCTTAAAGATGCCGAATTAAGGGACCAATTAGGCAAGAAGAAAAGTGCTGCAGAAGCAGAAATAGAACTGCGACGAAGGATGGCTATTGTTGGAGAAGGCCCTCCTGTTGGTGGCACCATCACTGAAGCGCAGCTTAGAGAATTTAAAGCTTTACCCACACAACAGGAATTTGATCCTTATAAAGTATTTGGTATGGAAACTCCCTCTAAGGAAACCCCCTCTTTTGAAGAAGGAATACAAACAAGACGAGCACTTAATGAAGATTGGTATAAGACTACGGCAGAAGGAATAGTTGGAAAAATACCTGCTGATGCTATTGATCGTGATCAACAAAGTTCAATTTCTGCCCAATTAAGAAATGCATTTAGCAAACAATTTGGTTTGCCGGGAGGAGAACGTGAAGAAGCATTAAATACTGCAGGCCGTGTTTTAGGCTTATCTTCAGGTCAAGTTAAGGCTTTATTGCAGGGTACAGAAACGTATGATGAAATAATCCCACCAGAAGGATTTAGAAGGCCACTTAGAAGAGGTGATGAGATTGCATTAGAAAAACAAGAAATGGAACTTTCAACTGCTATAAATAAACACCAGCAATCAATATTAGAACTTAACGCAGCTACAAATGCGGATGAATTTGCTAATAAGACAGTTAAACAATGGAAACGTGAAAATCCAGATTCTGATACATCTTGGTTAATTGACCATAGAAATAAAGCATACCCTGATAGTATGAAATTGGAAGATATTATAACATTTAATAATATGGCCTTAAAAAGAGCACAAACACTTGAACTTTTAACTAGGAATAATCCATCAATAACCAATAGTCATATTCTATCACAAGAAAAAAGGTTTGCATCAAATGCTGAAAAGTTTGTAGGCACGAACATTGAAGAATCAATATATGGATGGAAAAATACACAACCGGGAAGTGAGTTAGCACAAGTTCATAGAAACCTAACAGATGATATGTTAACTATATGGTATGAATCTCAAATGTTGGGTGGTCTTAACCCATTAGATAGTAAAATTTTAGCAAATGGTGCTATGAATGATCTTGGAGCTATACGCCATTTAAATTACCTTATTAATGATCCATCATTACTTGATAAAGAGAATTTTATAAAATCATTAAAAGATGGCGAACAAAGCCCACAGCAATTTTCAGACCAGCTTGGAAAAAATAAACTTAGCGATACGCCACCTGCTATGATTGCTGCAATGAAAAAAGCTATAATTAGTGCAGAGGATCGAGGTATAAATATCCAAGCTGTTACAGGGCAACAAATTATTACTCATTGGTTAAATCAATCAAATGTTCCTGTGGGACGTAGGGAAAGTTTCTTTGATGTAGCAAAAAAACAAACAAGAACAACAGAAGTAGGAGCAGCAGGAGATACACTTAATGATGTAGAAGTAGAAACTGCAGAACAAAAAGCAGCGCATCTCGCAGAAGAGAAGAGGCTTGCCGAGATAAAGAAAAAGCAAGATCAGGCAGGTGCTGATCCTATTTTAGAAACACAGGCGGCTAGTGTTTTAAGGGAGGGACTCAATGTTATTTTAGGTAATCTTGGTAACGACGAATGGCAAAAAATAGTTGGAGCAGGGGATCAAAAGCAAATAGCAAAGACACTATTCCCACTTCTGCGGGATGTACAGAAACAATTAAATGCACCTCCTTATAACCTTGAAATAAGTACTGGACAAATATTAGACCCTATTCTTTTGTCAATTAAAGATGGAAATACAGACATTACAAGGGATGATATAATTATTAAAATACTTGGTTCACGTAGGTCAGAAGCAGGAGAAAGCAGACAAAAAAAAGCAATGGGAGAAAGATTAGGTGCAGTAGTTACCGGTTATAATAATCTTGTAGGTGATTTTGTACAAGAACACTTAATTAAAATTAATGATCTTGATGATGCTGTAAAGGGAACACCAGAACAACAAAAAAATGCAAGTGCGTTAATCGCCCTTGAACGTGATGTTGATAACGCTATAGCTAGTTATCAGAACGGAACAATGTCTGAACAAACGGTCATAGCAATAATCAAAGAAGCAGGATTATTTACAAGCAAATTAATTCAACAAGACATTGCTTTAAGGAAGGCTAATAAAGCTCCAACATATTCTAATTCGCACAGGTTTACAAGCCATGTACAATCATTTAATGAACTTTTTCTTAACGAATAACAATGCTTACGGAGCATTACAAAAACTATGGCTGAACCATACTATGAAAGAAATGATCTAACAAGAGATGTGCTTAGACAAGACCCTCAATTTGATGAGGATTCTTATTTGTATATGCTTGAAAGAACAGGAAGAAGTATACCTGATATAGATGAAAGAATAGATGAATTTGCCGAATTAATGCGTCAAGGTCAAGTTAATGAAGTAACTGCTATAAAAAATTTAACTCATATTAGAAGTCTTGTAGACGATGAAGATAAAGCAAGAATGGGAAGAATGTTTCTTGCGTATGATAAAGTAGACGGGCTTACTAGTTTTTGGAAAAAAATAGGAGACTATACTACGGGAGTAATTACATCTCCAGCGACAATAGCGGCTATTCCCACAGCAGGAGCTAGTTTATTAGCAAAAACTGGTATGTCAGCAGCTACGGCTACACTTGGTGTAGCTATTAGAAGACTCGCCAGTGAATCAATAAGAACCTCTGTACGTAAAGGAGCATTAGGGGGAGCAGCTAAGGCTGCTGGTATGGAGGCTACTAGTGGAGCAATAATAGAAGGAACAACGGCGGAAGCAAAAAAAGAGACAGGGCTTGAACAATACCAACAAGAAGATTGGATAGAGAGTGCTGCTTTAGGTGGTGGCATGGGTGCTGTTGGTGGAGCGGTACTTGGTGGTGCGGTAGGTGCAGTTGCTAGACCACGAGCAGCCAGAGCAGCTAGAATTTTTGAGAAAGGAGCAAGTGCTAAACAAGCTAGAATAGACAAAGGAACAGAAACAGGAAAATTATATTTATCTTCTTTATCTCCAAAAGAAAGAGAAGAAAGTTTAAAATTCGTAGATGCTACCATAGAGAAAATATCACTTAGAGCGTTAGACCCTGAAGGGGTACTAAAAGGAAAAAAGGCAAAGTCTCAAGTTCTTCCTTGGATTACAAGATTAGGAGAAGGTAAACCACGAGCAGGTACAGAGGGTGTTGTACGAGCGGGGGATGAAGTAATACCAGAACCATTTACAGCAGGATTACGTCCTGAAGTAATGAGAAACATTTCTATGGCCGCTTTAGAAATTATTAAAAAAACTGGTAGGCCGTTACCTGAAGATGTAAAAGAATTAAGAATTACACAAATTCTTCACGATGTTTTAACGGGAGAACAAGCGGCTGGAAAACTTCTTCCTGAAGAACTTGAAGGTATTATACGAAGTTATGGCCTCACACCACAAGAATTTTCTCATTTATATCTAGCAGAAGTATCGGAAGCGGCTAGGATTCTAGCCACGCAAAGTCAAATGTCAAAGTTGTTTAGTAAATCTGCCGCTGAGACATTACATAATAATTTAAAAGTAATGCAAGAACAATCTCAAAAATTGGTTAGTGAAGGAAGGCTTGCAGGTGATATAACCCCTGTTCCTGAAGAAGTTTTACAAATGACTAGGGCTTTCAGTCTACCTACAGGGTTATCCCCAGCTAATTATTATACGATACTTAAAAATATAGATAAAGCTAGACTAGGTTTAATGACAATTCAACCTGCTACCACAATTCGTAATACAGCAAACGGTACAGCAAGAATGGCAATATTTGCTCTTGATAATTTCTTTCAAGGAGCAGTTATGCAACTTGGTACAAAAGAAAGTCGTATTGCTGGTAAGCATAGAATGTTTGCAGGTCCGAGACTTTTAAAAACTATGCTTGATCCCTCTGAAGCGTCTATATTAAAAGCTATGTTTTCAGAGGAAATGCCCGTAAATTTTAGAGAGTTATTTAGAAAAGCTGCTGATATAGAAGCAGCTATGGGTACAGGAAAATCTTTTGTTAAAGTATCAAGGTGGTTAAATGGCTTAAACACCCTAGCCGACAATACTTTTAAACGTGCTGTGTTTATGTCAGAATTACAAAGTCTTGTAGGAAGAAAGCAACTATTAAAGCACATGGAAGAAGGGACATTTAATGAAATAGACCCTAAGTTTATATCGGAAGCAATGACTGAAGCTTTAAGTTTTACCTATCAAAAAGGATATAATAAAAGAACTGGAGATAGTGTATGGGAAGCTATTGGTGATGGCTTTATTAAAACTTTCAATAAACCGGGAATGTCTCTAATTATACCCTTCCCAAGATTCACAGCTAATTCTTTAGAATTTATGTATAAACATGCTCCACTTGTAGGATTAATGGATTTTCCTAAGCTTCTAGGACGAGCAACAAAAGCAATAGGTCCAGAGTTAGAAGGAGCCGCATTAAAAAAAGCTTTAGCAAGAAAAGAAAGAGCAAGAAAAGCTGTACCAAAAAGAGTGGCCCAACAAATAACTGGATTAGGAATGTTGTATGGTGCTATCCAACTTCGCGCACAACAAGGGCCAGACGCTAGATGGTGGGAACTTTATAATAAAGATACAGGAGAGTATGAAAACGCTCAAGCTTTTTATGGTCCATTTGCCGCTTACATGTGGATGGCGGATTTAATTACTAGGTCTAGCATGAGGGATATGAAAATTGCAGGTGCTCCTATGTTAATTGGAGATGAGCTTAAAAACAATTGGCAGGACACTGCTAAAGACCCAATTTATTCAAAAATGTTAGAATACCAAACATTTACAGAATTTTTAAAAGCTGCATTCGGTCCTCAATTTAAAACAGGAATTGGTAATCAGCTTTTAGGCGACATACAAGATACTATAGCTGATAATATTATTATTAGTAAAGGCGTTACTGTTGATTCTATTGAAGATGCACAACAAAGAGAAATTGCATCAAGGCAATTAAATACAGCACTAATGGAAATGGCAGGTAATGTTGCAAGTACATTTCTTGTTAGTATGGGTGCTGTTAGAGATGTTATGGCTACATTTGATCCAAAGGAATATGAAGGAATAAAAGCTACCGATAATGTTAGTCCTATGGATGCGTTTATAAAAACTACATTAAGAGCATTGCCAATAACGAGTGATGGAAAATACTTTAGAATAATATCTTCTGCAGAAATACTTGGTTTGGAAGAAAGTACAGCGGGAGATATAATTATACCAACTGCTTTGCCATCAGAACCTAGTGCTAAACGAAAAAAGGGTCTAGAAAGACAATTAATAGGAATTGGTTCACCTAAATACAAAAATATTTTCCAAAAAGAATTAGACAGATTAGGACTACAAGCATGGAAACTATTTCCTAATGTTCCAGATGACGATTCTTTAACAAGGATAGTAAAAAAGCATTATCAAGAAATAGTACAACGTGATATTATCCCCTTCATTTCTGAGGATGTTTATAAAGAGCTTCCTCCAGAACAACGAAAATATGCTTTACGAAATTTTGTAACAAGTAAAAGAGATACTGTGTATGATATAGCTTCACAAAAATTAGAAGAACAATTTTATGATACACAAGACCCTAAAAAACAAGCGCGTATAGAAAAACAAATGGCAAGATTGCTACAAACTAAATTTAGAGCTATGCCTGATGCAGAGAGAAGTATGGCTATATCCTCATTTAAAAGTAGTTTCGGACGATCTCCAGACTTAAATGATGTAAATGAGATTAGAGGGTTAATAGCAGAAGCTAAACGCTTTAGAAAAAGATCACGATCACAATGACCGTAGCCTCTCTTATAAAACTATTTGAAACCGTAGGCATCCCTGTAGTAGCTGCCGCTGCTGCAGGGTATGCTCTATGGTGGCTAATCAAATGGATAACAAATAACTTAAAGGTAGAACTAGCTGATCAACATGACGCCACAATAAAGAATGCAGATGAGTTGCGTAAAGAGCTAGATGAAGAAATAAGAGACACAAGAGAACAACTCTCTAAACAAATGAAAGAGTTAAACATAGTTGTCATACGTCTAATCGATAGGGTTAGAGTATTAGAAATAAATTTTATTGAGCATGATGAAACTGTTAGAGCTTATTATGGACTTGAACGAATAAAAAGAAAAAAGCCCCGCCACGAACTTGTGGAGGAGCTTAAAGAACAAATAAAGGATGCAGGCAAAACAAACGGTAATTAAAACCTATCTTTGTTTAAGTAGTCAGGTATAATACCCTGTATCTCTCTTCTGTGTCGCTTACTATCTACAATAATCTTAAATGCTTTGATGACAGCGGTTGAAGTTGTAAACTCAAACCACCAAGGAAAAATTGAGTGTACCACTCCTGCTGCACAACACACAAGTAATTTTAAACTATTCATAAATGCACCTTTACCATGATTCCAATATGTTTGTGGGTTATCGGTATCTCTAACATGATTAGTTAATACATTCAACAAGGAAGGTTCTTTATGGCCTTCCTTTTTTTGTTTCCAGTTATCAACTTCTTGTTTTAAGTTTTTTTCAAGTTGTTCTGACATTTAATTTTCCTAAGTTTTCAAAATATGCCTTATTAAAACCCCTCTCCCACTCCTTATAAAAAGAACTTTCTTTCTCATAGGGATTAATGATACGGCCTCGCTTAAACGCACGATAACCCTTGTCATGTTGAACATAAAGAGGAGGATGTCGTTCTTTATACATAAAATTGTCCTTAATTAAGCTGTAATATCTACTAATTCACACACTCCAGCAGTACAAGCTAGTTCTTGTGTTCCTGTTGTCGTGTCTTCTTTTTCTATAGCCGAAAGTTTAGTCCAATCAATATTCTTTGGCATCTTAGCTAATAGTGAAGTATAGTCTGCCTCGTCTATGTCTTGGTAAGGAGCTTGTTTATATGTGTGATCTGTGTGTGGCAAGAATGACACACCAGAAAGATAACTAAAGTTATTCCAACACCAAGCACCTACGTTTACCCATTCCTTTTCTTTAACAGAAATAGTCACTGAAGGTTTGTGCTCACACCAATGTTCTGCATAAGTTTTCCATAACTCAAGTTGTTGTATAGCTGACAAATCATTTCTACAGATAGCTTTGTCAGGAGACTTCATTGGAAATGAGAATACCGTAGTTGTATCAGGTTGTAGATGATCTATTTCATATGGCACACCTACACTTATCATCAACTGTGTCAGTGGGTCTTTATTGTCTCCTCTAACTGTTCTAATGTAGTGTTCATTGTGCCGTGCATGTACGCCACTAGCACTATTAACAAGCTGGCTAACCGTACCAGAAGGTTTAACACATGTAATAGCTGTAGATTGTGGTATATTTAACTTAGAAGCCCACTGTTTATTTGTTTCCACAGCTACAGAACGTAGATACTCTAGTGTAGCAGGTAAATTACTTGTAGTTCCGTTGAGTAGTGGGCAATCCATTACACCTGTCAAGGATACACCTAGCAGTCGTTCCTCCTCTGTGTTGTTCTGCCAACGCTTACGTAGATACCCAAAGTTTGTAAAGGTAGCCTGTATGGTTCCTAAAATAGTAGCCATCTCTATTTTGTTTTTAAGTGTTGTTTTTGTGTCGTTGCTTCTACATACAACTTCTGTAAGATTACAGAATTGGTTAGGGCGCAGTATAATCTCGGAACAAGGGTTAGTACCAAAGGCTATATCAGATTCTCTCCTTTTGTTTTGTGCTGCCTTTTTCTGAGCAGATTGCCTACTAAATACACCACGTTCACCCGACTTACTTTGGTATAAGGATAACCATTCATTCATAAATGTACCTGTATCTGGTATATCAGTATACACAGCAGAGTTGTTAGCTAATGCTCTTTCAGGGTTTGTTTCCCACCATTGCCCAGTCTTAGCTTCTCTCATACGATAGTCTGATAGATTAGATAAAGATATAAGAGCGGATCGACGTACTCCACCTACAACCACAACCTCTCCTGTCTTACATACAAGGTCATGGCATTCCAATGAGTTTAGTTTTCTTCCTCGTGCTTCCTTAAATTTTGTAATTGTAAAATCAAAAAGATCGACTAGTGGCTGTGGTCCTGACGCTCTGCCACCAAATGTTTTTAACCTTGCTCCTGCTGCACGTACCTTACTTACATTTATCTTAGGAACTCGACATGTGTATAGATAAGAAACTAAATCTCGAAAGGCTCTTGCCCAGCCCTCTTTTGAATCAGCTACACAAATTACATCTTCAGTGTATTCAAACTCCCTGTCTGGCACAGTAGGCAAACTATTTATGTACTGCCTCTCCACAGAAAAACCTACACCTGTACCATTCATTAATATGTACAACACCTCATCAAATGCTTTGGGGTTGTCTATGGGTATATAAGAACAGTTATACCCCGCTATGTTTTCTCGTGACAAAGCAGGGCCAGCGGTCATCATAGAACGCATACTGGGCATAATGTTTAAAGAAATAATATTTTGTTTTAGTTTTTTCCATATATCAACATCGAGTTTAACTTCTAAGTTTGTAGCTACATGGTAAGAAAAATATTCTATTAGTCTTGATACAGTTTCTTCCCATGTCTCTCTTCTATTTTCTTCTTCAAGCCAACGTGCATATCTTGAAAGAGCAATAAACCTTTGATAATCATTCATGTGTTTCATATTTTGGTACTCCAGTGCACTTAACTTTTAGGTTTAAAATACTAGTTCCATCTAGATTTTCTAATAGTTCATATAGCATGTCAGTAAGTTCATCTGTAGGATTACCATCAACGGGCATGAAAAATTCTTCAGGGTCAATTTCTAAAAATATATTAGCTCTAGCTTTCATGGATCGCTACCTAATTCACTTAATAGTCTGTTTAAATACCATCGTGCTTTTTGTAAATCCTCATCTTTGTTTTTATAGGCTTCTCTCCAAGTATACTTTAACACATTTCCCTTACAATAGCCACGAAATTCTTCATCTGTTAATGTAGCTCGAATAGCTTGTATACATTCTATCCCGTGCTTATTGTAATGTGAGGGGCTATTCACCATATCTTTTTTACCAGTGGGTAAATTGATAGCAGTAGATTTTAATTCTTTTTCCATATTTTTAATAAAGGCATCATTTGGCATTATGCATTTCCTTCTGTTTCACTGTTAAAGGTTAGCTTTATAATGTTATTATCGGTTACTTCTTCTTCTACTTCTTCTATATCAATATGATCTAATTCAAGAGAGTTATTAGCCAAATAATAATCTATAATATGTCGTACAATGTTATTTTCGTGCATTGCCGGTATAGATGCAGCCATTAAATTTGATATCCTAGACATGTTTTCAAACTCATAATCATTAAGGGTATGTTTTGCTAAGTCGGTAAGTAGCTTCACCGCTACCTCTCCCGTCCACATAGTCTCTTTACCTGTGTCTAACTTTCTCATAACAGGCTTTAACACAATTACAAAATCGTTTACTTTTATTTGGTTAAATGTTATGCCCATATGGTACTCCTTGTAACTTACTCTCGTTAATAACTACAACCGCTGGTGGCATAAAAAGTAATTCTTCTTGCATCCAAGAAAGGGGTATTATTCTATCATAATACAGTATATCATTTTTATCACACCACATACCATAAGAAGTTTTAGAACCCTTTCTTATTTTACGCTTGCTATTTTCAAACACCATTCTGATGTCTAAGTCTGTATGTTGTTGTTTAACTTTTGCATGTTTCTTTCTGTCCTCTACAGACCAAAAGCCTTTTACTTCTATTATAATACCATTATCAAGAACAAAGTCCGGTGTATAAGAACGAATAGCAAAGTCAATCCACTTAATCTTTACTACCTCATAGCGCAGTTTATGATTGGCTTTTTGTATTTGCTTTGCTACTTTTTCTTCTAAACCAGAACGAAACCCATTCTTCCTAGCTTTTACAAATCCCTTTTTATTATACTTTGATCTCTGAACCATGCAAGGTGCCTTACGCCACCCATACTAATTTACTATCGTCCGTAATCCCATCTACAGTTTGGTCAAGAGATGAAATTGGAAGATTGTAGCAATTTGCTTTCACAAAGTAATTGTTGCTTGGATCGTGTTCCCCCTTTGTAAGGTAGACAGCTTCATTATAATATTCATCTCGTTCTTTTAAACCAAGAAACCATCCAACAGATTGATCATTCAACACACGTACAAATGCAAAGTAATCACAATCTTGTTTTCTTGTTACATCTGCTACACTACATTCATAGTTTGATTTTGGTGTTACAGAAGTTTTCTTTGTCTTAACATCAATCTTTTTATTATTTACTAATAGATCATAATCCCGTGTGTTATGGTCCTCTCCTCCTAACACCTTCCTAACAATCTCTTCGCCTAAAAAGCCAAAGACATTTCCCTTTCCATGAGTAATGCTCTTATATAATACCCCCATCTCTTTTGCTTTTTTATGGGATGACTTTCTCATTGAATCTGTAATATCTATTTTTATCATTTTACATGTATCCTTGTATAGTTAAGAGAAAAAGTTTTGTTGACTAGTACCACTTAAAGTAAGGCGTTCTAAAAGGACCAGAAGGTAGTACATTACTAATACCCAATTTTTTAAGTTCATCAGCTAGATCAACATCCGCTAGTTTTCGTGCTTCTATAGCTGATCGAACTCCAGACAATCTCATATTTCGCAAGGCAGCCTTTGCTTCCATTAATTGTTTAGACATTTCATCTACAGTTTCTGTCAACTCTTTAATTGACATTTCGCTAAATAGCAAATTACTTTCTTCATCACTCATAATACTACTCCTCTATCTATGTATTGCACAATAGGCTTTTCTTTTGCTTTACTTACCTTAGACTCTTGTTCTGATAGTGCATCTCCCCAACAAGCAAATCTAAAATCACAAAACTTACATTCAGTACCTAACGTATATCTCCCACTAGGAACTTTTCTATAAGTTTCTTTCACTGGCACATAACAACGAGAAAACTTATTTTCCTTTAGGGTGTTTACAGTTTTTTCTAAGGATTTAAGCACCGTATCTACATTGTTGGCGTATTTTACATACTTAAATTCACCTGATGCGTGGTTGATAACCCACCACCCACCTGCTTCTACTTCCTTACCTTTAGCATAGATAGCAAGTTGTCCTATGTAACCAAAGCTATCATACTTTGCTATATTTTCTCCTCCTATCCATTTGTTTCTATAACTCCAAGGACTAGCAGATTTTATGTCATCAACCTTACCATCTACAATAAGATCGTACTCTCCACTAACCATCTCTCCTGCTACTTCTACTTGAACCTTTTCTGGTTCTCCGTAATTAACTCCTGCTTCCGTTAACACACCCTTGAACACAGCTTCAGTGATATCTCCTATCAACATTCTTAACAGAAAATTAGTACCGGGAGGCACTGCCTTCTCAGGTTTATTTTTCATAAACCAAAGTTGGCAAGTAGCCCTCCCGATATTGCTTGCTCGTAAACGAAACTTCCTGTTGTTTTTATCACCAAACTGTTTATCTAATGATTGCTCTACATGTTTCATTACTTTCTTTTTTGTATCTGCAGCCATACTTGCAGAACCATCAAGAACTTTTGTAAAGTAGTTATGGACGAGTAGTTCAACAGGATGTTCCATCTAAACGTCCTCTACTACAGTAACAAACTCCTCTATAAGGCTGCTGTCGTCTTGAGAAAAAGACCCTCCACTATTTTTTTCCTTGTACTTGTTTGTAACATAATTGTTTTGACCATCAACCCATGATACAAAATTACCAAATGTCTCTTGATCCGTTTCACTAATCTCAATCTTAGTTGATAAATCAACCACAGGAATAGGGCTATATAACATATTGCCGTTAGCCATAGGTGCTCCTTTTGTGGTGATAGTCATTACGTGATCAGGTAAAAGGCGCTTTGCTGAAAAGTACCTTCCAATAGCCTCTCCCATGACCTTAAAGGCATCCTTATTGCCTATCTCCCAAATGACAGGAGCTTCCATAGGAGTATTTAAAGTTTCTCCTTTTTCATTCATGGCTTCATCTGAAGATACGATACCAAACAAGGTGCGTACTCGTTTTACAGAAGATATTAAACGACGAGTAGCTTCAGGCAATGCTTTCCAATCCTTAATGTAACCTGAAGGACGACCACAATTGAAGCCACCATCATCATCCATATGATCAGAGTTATTAAAGTTATCTTGTGTTACAAGTACAGAGCGAATAAACTTACCCTTCTTTCCATATTGATCTGGTGTCGTATAAGGAACCCAACGTGTATAGCGAAACCTTTGAAGAAACGGCCTAAACTTAACACTCTCACAATAACTAACGTCACCATCATTGCCGGTTATGGCGAATGTGCCACCCGGAACTACCTCCATCTGCCTCTTCTTGCCCTTGGTTTCGACCATATCCATAATAGGCTGATGGCTAATCTTCATTCGAGGGATACTAAACGAACTCTCTGTCGCTGATGGTTTCCCCATTCCCATAACATTTGCCATAATATCATAGTTATCTGTACTAATTGTAGCTACTTGTGTTTCCATAATATGATCCTTTCTCTGTTAAATAAGTTCCCCATTATACACTAATATTTGTTTTTGTCAAGCAAGTTATGCAACTTCCATCCAATTATTTCCTATCTTGCAGTCCATAACCAACGGTATGTCAAAATTCATCTGAAACTTTACATTCAACATGTTTTGTAACTGATGTTCAACTTGTTTGATACATTGTTGTACATAAACTTCCTCATCTGGATGTGTGTCTATAACTACACTATCATGTACACTATTTACAATCATGCTTTTAAGAAGCTTCTTTTGTAATTGCTCTTCAACCAATAGTAATGTGAGTTGTACAATGTCTGTAGATACGGATTGGACAGGGTAATTCTTTACTGCCGTAAAGAAAGTGATACCACCATTGCTTCTACGTTTAGCATTAGGAAAAGCAAACTGCCTTCCTGTAGGTGTAGTAACCATACCCGTAGCCATTACCTCATTAGCCAAGCTCTTATGCCATACCCCTATCCCTTCATACTTCTGTACAAACTGCTTGTAGTATGCTTCCTCTGCTGTAGTTCTACCATAACCTGTCGCACCAAACAAAGGGGCAAAGGTGTGCTCTTTAGCTTCTTGTCTTGAAGTCTGTTGACCTGCATCGGATATAACCTTTGCAGTATAACTATGTACATCAAAACCAGTATTAATTTCTTCCTTAGCTAAATCATCTCCTCCTAGAAATGCTGCAGTCCTAAACTCAAGTTGAGCAAAGTCTGCCTCTATTATTTTACCTTCCTTCCAACGTGATTTAAACACTTTCTTTATAGGAAACGTAGTTCCTCTAGGCATGTTTTGTAAATTAGGTGAGTCTGAAGCTAATCTTCCCGTAGAAGTTCTGTGTTGTACTAACCGTACATGTAACTTACCGTCATTTTTCATATAGGTTTCTATGCCTTCAACAAAAGAAGATAGGTATGTATCTAATGCAGACAACCTCCTCACCTTATGTAAAAAGTCTTGTGCTTGTACCATATTCTTACGTTTAGATACCATTTCCAACATCTCAATACTTGTTTTACTCGTACTGAAGCCATGATTTGATACCCAACTGGCTGCAGGAGCGGAAAACTTTAAACCTGCAATACGTTGTTGTGGTAAGTAAAGAATGCCTTTAGCATTACATACCTTACACAGCCTCTTGGCTTTTCCTAACGTACCGTCCTTTTTCCTTGCGGTGTTAAACCCCCTGCCAAAACAATCAGAACACTGTATTGCTTTTGTTTTATAAATAATAGCACTTTTATTTCTAACCTGTTCATCAAATTCTTTTTTGTTCATGTACTTTGGAAAGTTTGTTGACCAATCCTTTTTGTCTATAGGTTTTCTGCTATAGATAAGAGTGCTTAATTGTTCTGGTGAAGATAGATTTATAGGAGTATCCCCCATTAATGTGATTACTTGACTGTTTAAACTATGTAGTATCTCTGAATGTTCCTTTTTAAATTCCTGTTTCACATCTGCTAAGGCTTGTTTATCTATGGAAAAACCTCTTGAATATATCTTTGCGAGAAGCTTACACAGTTCATTAGTTAAGCTTACTATAGGATTAAGAGAAGTATACTCTGTTGTGTATAATTTCTTAACTAAGACCTGAGACAATTCCTGTGTAGCTTTGACATCAGCTAAACAGTACTCCTCTAAATCATCACCATCTATTTCGTCAACAGATACCCCTGCTTTAAGTTGCTCTTTCATCAAGTCCATCTTCTGATTATCAAGACAATACCTTTCTGCTATAGCCTGTAAGGACAGGGGTTGTTTCTGTGCACGTTGAAACAAATATTCCACAAGCATTGTATCAAACACAGCCCCATCATACTTAAAACCACAATCCCATAACCAAATGAGTTCATGTTGAGCATTATGACAAATAATTACAGTAGCTTTATCCAGTTGTGCTTGTAGTTTATCTTTAGCTCCTTCTGTTGTGTGCGTCTTGTGGTTAAACCAGAATGATGATTCCTCTCCTGAATCTGTTTTAGTACATACAAGAACTAATTTATTTTCAGGTGTAAACGGATCAAGCACAATTTTTCCTGAAGGTAAACGAGTTACTGTATTTTCTATGTCTAAGGTAAGTTTCATTTCACCCTCCTATGCATGATAGGTCGCTGTCTCTGGATCGAACATAGTTACTACCCTACCATGCTTACCAGTAAGCTTATTCTTTAGCACAAGCCAATGTCTCTCTGCGCTGTCTTCCTCCTGTTGTCCTTCAATCATAGGTGTTTTAGTAATACAAAACAGTACGTCTGCTTCAGAAGCCTTGCCTGTTCTGCTGCCCTCTAACATAGACATGTCTACAAACACCTTTCCTTCTGCTTCAGCCGATAACTGTGACATAGCAAATATCACACAATCATATTGTTTAGCAATTATTCTTAGCCTGACATAGGTAGCCTTCAGCTTCTCGTGATGTGCTGTATATGTACCTTCAGGCTGGAATTTATCTGCCATGTCAGCAATTAGTATGTCAGGCTTATACGCCTTAACAGCCCTTTCCATCCTGTCTAAGTCCCAACCAGTAGCATCAGCTACATTAAGTTTATCTTTTATAGGGTTGAAAAATTGTTCAGCTTTTGTTTTGTCCTTTTTGATAGTATCTATAGTCATATTACATGATGCAGTTAGGTATCTCGCAGACACACGATTGGTTGCCTCTTCATTTGCTAACACCATAACCTTTGCTCCTTGATGAAGAAAACCATTTGCTCCCGCACATAAAAAAGCATGGCTACTTGTCTTACCTGTATTTGGCCTTGCTGCACCTACAATCAATTGACCGCCATTAACGCCGGGAACTAATTGTGCTACAGTAGGTATGTTTATCTTCCATTTAAACTCTAAGTCATTCTTCTCCAATAGTGACGTTATATCCATACTTTCAAAATTAATCTTTAGCGCAGGTAGAAAGTCTTCTTCACGCCGATTAATAAATTCAACAACCTTGTGTAAAGAGGTCAACTCACCATTGGACATCTTGAAAGCCATGTCTACAAGTTCATTAGCTGCGTCCTCCCTATTTAATTCTCTCAGCACATCCTGAGCTACATCATAATTTAAAGGATCACATGCAACTATCTTATTAAATAAGCTTGTATATATATCCTTTTGGGCGGTGGTCAATGCTTGATTAGAAGAAAAGAATAGTGCCTCTACATCACCCACACCTATTTCATCCTCATAATCAACCATAGCTAAATCAATAGTATTTTTAATAGCCCTTGTTTCCTTGCTTCTAAATATCCTTTCCTTTGCTATACTTTTATTACTCTCATAAAATTCACGAGATATTAACGTGCGTAGTAGTGCTAGTTCCATTATCTTCCCCTTCCATACCATTACGAATTTCCAAAAGTTTATTCTCTATCCCATTTATATCATGTTTCTTCTTATATTTCAAGTCATCTTCTAACTTAAATGTAAATATACCTGCAGCAGCAGGAATATGTGTACTTATTTCCCTCTTCATAGCTATGCTTTTGTTGCTTGCGTCAGGATCAAGAGCAATTATGATTGCATCAATGTCATGTAGCTGTTGGTAATAAGAGGTCATAAAATTTGTACCTAACAAAGCAAACCCTACACAATTATTAAATGTAGTAGACACTACAGCGGCAGATATACAATCCTCTACCACTACAGCTATGTTACCCTCTCCCATCTTACACCCATACCCACTGGAACCATAACGCTTCCATTTAGGCCGTACAATGGAGTTTACCGCCCGTCCAGCAGCATCTACGATATTATAGTTGTGTAGTATAGGAAAAACTATACGATGTTCTTTTATGTCATAGTATAAGTTAATTTCATTTAAGTTAAGCCCATACCGTGCTGAAAATTCACAAAATGTCGGACTGTTTTTATTACTGTCCACCACTGGTGTAACATAATCTGGCATAGTAAATATTTTATCACTTTCCTTATTTCTATTTTGTATATCTCTCAATGAAACTCTTTGCCCAGTCACTCCACCTAACTTACAATCAGCTTTATAACAGTTATAAAGAAGTGTACCTACTTTCTTTGTTACAGTGAAGGTATTTCTACCATTACATCTAGGACAATTGCCCCTATGTCGTTCATCTAATTGTAAATCTAAACTATTTATATATCTGATTACGTCCATTCATCATCGTCCATTGAGAAGTTACGCTTATCGGCAGCGTTACGTGCTTGGTGTGTGCTTATACATACATATGGCATTAAACTCTCCCTGCTTTTGTGTCCACTATAAGCCATTATCTCAGTGTCCGTAGCCCCATGATTTGCTAAATCAGTAAGCACCGTTCTTCGTATGTCTCTTAGTTGTAGCTCTTTGGGTAGCCCTGCTGCGTCCATTATTTTTCTAAAAGTTCTAGATATATTTTGTTCACTGTATGGTTTAAGCCGGTAAGGATTAGGTACTACATAATTTTGAAAGCCGTAGTCCTCTTTTTGCTCTAACAACATCTGTACAAGACTATCTGACAAGGGTATTCCCGGTATCCTCTCCTTTGTTTTCTGTATCACCTCTCTCATATAAAGCTTTTCATCAAAGTTATAGTTAGGCCATTCAGATACTCTTATATCTTCAATACGCTGACCCAACTCAACATTAATACGTACTAAAAGTCCAATGTTTCTCCATTTAGCTACGCTAAATGCAGTATTTAAAAACTGCTTGAAGTGCTCTGGCATCCATACCATATTTCGAGGCGCAACTTTAGCCCTTTCCACAAATCCCCAAGGGTTTTTTTCTAGTTTGTCGTACCTAATCAATACATTCCACGCCCGTGTAGCTATTGCAATTGTATAATTAGCAAACTGTACTCCATCTGAATTTGGATTTACACCTTCAACTAAAGCCCAGTATACTCGCTGGCATTTAGCTACATTTAATTTGCTTATGGGTATAGTACCTACTACCTGCCCACTATCCAGCACGGTAGACATTAGCCTACGCAATTGATAGTCATATTGTATCTTTGTTTTTTCATTAGAAATCTTTTTCCTGTACTCCTGTGTATTTAAATACTTTTCTATTGTGTCAGACACTGTACCCTTCTTAATCAAATTCATTTTGCATACTCACATATTTAATCTTATATTCTTGTTTCGATCCATAGAATAGGTCAAGCCATACACCATTTTTAAGGTATGCTTCCATGTTTCTTACATAGACATCTAAAATGTTGAACCTGTTGTTCATATTTTTGTTGTACTTTTTTCTTAGTTGTGCGCCTAAGCTACTCCGCTCTTCTTTAGCTAATTTTATCCATTCCCTAACTTTTTTTAAGGAGATAGGATGTTCATCTGGTAAATTTCTTACCTCCTCATGTACACTCAAGTTTTTAGACGCTGGTTTAGCTGCCCTTGCCTTGACAAGATTCTGGGTAGCTACCTCCCGTTGTTCTGTAGTTAATGTCTTACGATACTTCTTTGGTACTCTTTTTATTGCCATGTTTATACCCATCCTTCCTGTGTTTATCCCAACGGTTACGCCAAATACAATTATCTAACTTTACTACCAACCCTTCCATCCAGTTCATAATAAAGTTATGCCAGAATAGTATCTTTAAGTTGTTAAACATTATATTTTCCTTTATTACTAAAACAAAAAGGCAGTAAGCATCAGGGGGAGAACAAACCCTAACACCTACTGCCTTTCATTTTAAGACAAGCCTTTTATGCAGCTATTGACTGCTCAAAATCATCATAACGAATGAGATTTTTAAATGCCTTACCTCGCACTAAGGTTTGAACATTTTGCTCTTGCCTTAACACACGATCACCATATTCGGCTCCCCGCAAGCTTTCACGATCAACGTGCGTACCGTAATGGGTAATAGAATTGTATAGTGCATACCCATTATTTCCAATCTTATGGGAATAAGTGTCCCACAATCCCATCATAGTATTAAGCCACTTCTTGTTTACCTTCCTTTCTGTTTTGGTTGGAGTTACACATAAGTTTGTAGATAGAAATGTCTGTGCTGTATCCCTATCTACACCTACTTTTCTCATGTGATTAAACAGATGCCCATCTTGGATCAAGACTTCAGGCCAAGTCGAAGCAATCTTACCAATCTTCTCTGGTTCAGCAGTAATCGTATGCTTGAATGCCACTGAAGTATTCTCAGCAATACGAGATTGACCATTCAAGCAAGACAACCTACGCAGAAAAGCAGATATATCATACTTAATAGAACCATCTACACTGTCCTTAACACGCAATGCTAAAGAGGTAGGCTCACCAATAACCTTCTCAAAGTCATATGCTTTTAGCTCTATATCTGCATAGACACGCGCGCCATTATTCATGGTTTGCCACTTTACCTTAGCATCTGACAGGTCAAGGTCAGACAACTTCAATCCCTCTATCAGAGGCTCCCACCAAGCCGTATAGGGGCGTGGAATGTACCGAGACTTAACAATGCCCAGCACCTCATTGGTTTGATCATTCACAATCTTCTGCCCTAAACTGGTGGGGATATTTTGTCCCTCATGCTCAATAGGCACTCGTATGGGTGTAAACTTTAAGCTGTCAGGCAGTGCAAATACATCTTCAGGTGCATCAACAAATTCGGTTGTAGCTTCTTCTTGATAATACATATTACATCTCCTTCTCAGGTTTATAAAAAGATAGTATCAAACTTTTAGTATTTTGTCAACTCATTTCTCACTACGTAAATAAGTATGACCGTTCAGTTTCTCAGTAACTGCCATATTCTTTGCCCATGCAGGGTCAATCTTATCGTGTGCATAGTAATGAGTTGCACCATCAACCCTGTCCTCACCAAAGCCCATGTACACAACATATGCAGCAATTACACTGTCCTCCCAGCCATCTAGGTTATTTACACTGTCACTCCTACCATCACAGTACCAACTAAACTGACAGCGATGGCGCATAGGATAATATATCCTGTCGTCTAGGTCAAGAGTAGGGTCTTTCTTGGTCTTCCAACTTTCACGAGTTGGACCCTGTGTAATTACATTACAAATTGTGTCTGGGTAATGAAAGCTTGCTACCCGATTAAGCACTACCTGTGAAGTAGCTATCTTCTCGTCAAAAGATTCTCCTCGTGCCTCATGGTAGGCGTTAACAGCTAGGCAGTAAAACTCTCCCTCTACATCTACGGCAGGGTACAAGTATCCTTCCGTATACGTAGGAGAAGACATGCCTAAGATAATTTCTACCATGAGGGTAAATGCAGGTAAAGAAATATCAAACATAGTACCCCCTTGTCTTTTGTTTCCGCCTTTGCTTGCGATCCTTAGTAGCCTTCTTGTCCTTGTGCTTATACGCAAGCTTGTCCCTCTTGCGGGACAGTTCTTCATCTACAGTCTTTTGAGTATATTCATCATCCTCTGTACGTGAATACAACTTCAAATCCTTAATCTTCATTTGTTCCTCCTAAATAGTTATTTAACTTAATGTTAAACTATCTAATATAATATATTACATATATAATATCATATTTTTAAACATTTGTCCAGCATTATTTTAGATCATAGTGTTCTTTCAGTATTTTTTCCATGTCGTTTTTGTCCCACCCCATGCAGATAAGGCTTTGTAACATTTGATCATATGTAATACTGCCGTACTCATATTTTTGAGTTAGCTGATTAACTTTTCTGCGCTCAAATTCCTCTGTTGTAACTAAATTATCTTCACTCATACACAAATTTGTCTGTGAAATACCACAGTTCCTTTTCTTGTTGCAGCCAGTTATTAATTACATTGATAGGTATCTCAGTGATATCTGACGTATCTGAGTCAGCCAGTAGCTCAATTACTAATTTTTCAGGTAACTGGCTGTACTCTTGCACCTGAAAATTGTAGGGGTTGTGCTTCTCTACACTAAATAAATCTGGCATATCCTTCCTTTCTGTGTCGTTCATGTCCAAGTTGATAGCTGCTACTAACCTATTTAACACCTCCAACAGGTCAAATGGGGCATATTTGTAACCCACTACATCTTGATACCTGTCTATATCTAGTATGCTATTTTCAATTAGCTGTTTTTCCCATATATATGTTTCCTTGCCTTTATATATTTGTTCCATGTGGTACGTATCCCACTCATGTTTGTCTGTCATTACGCTGCCTTTCTCATTGCTACATTATGTGTTACATGTGTAAGCCGCTTGCGGTTGTTCTCTACAATAAACCGTAGTCCAGAACCCTTAGTCCTGCGAGTGGGGTTGATAACGCTGCCCCCAAACGTAGAAATGCTGAACCAAGGCCCATCTACCCGCTTACCAGTGGCAAGCTTGTTATACCCAAACAGTACATTGTACTTTGGGCTACGTGCATTGCGACGAATCGTAAGTTTCACTGTTTTTCTAGCCATAATTATTCTCCTTCATTAAGGTTTAATTTTTGCCTACACTTCATCTTACTCATTAGTTTCTTTTTGTCAACCATTGTTACAGGTTTTGTTACAAGGTTCAACGCCCGTGCTATAGGGTTAGGTTTCTTTTTAGGTTTCCTTTTACTCATTCTTTTCATCCAGTGGTGTTATAACTACTCTAAACTTCTTCCCACCATATGTTGTAATTATTTCCATGTTTTCATCACCGTCTAAACGATCTTCCCAAAACTCATTAACATCGTCAGGATCATTTGGATCATACCCCATACTACGCATGTCTATCTCTACACGCTTTTCTATTGGTAGTTTTTTGTCTAATGATATTACATTACTCATGTGTACTCTCCTCATCTATATTCTCTTCATCTATACTTTGATGGCGTAATCTATGCCATGAATTCTGTTCAGTGTTTCAATAGTCATTTCTTAGCCCTCCAGTAAGTTAAATTTTATTTGATCTGCAAGCCAAACATTGTCTGGAGAGTGTGTTTTTGGTCGAAGACCTCTTGCTTCACACTCAACAATCTTTAATTTATCCAACCGTTTGGTAAATTTGAGCAGGTAATTTTCACATTCTTTGTAGTGAAGTAAAACGTGCCAGCCAGATAAATACGTGGTCTTACTTGTACCATCCTTGACCTGCTTTTTAATAGCTGTAAGCCACTTCCCTACGGGCATTTTTCTAGACCCATTAAGACCGTGAAATAGTGTGCGAATTTGGCCCTTCTCATACTCAACAATTTTGAAACAGTATAACACCTGATCTAAGGGATAGCTGGCGTTATGCATCTTTAGCCCCATCGTCTTTCTCCTTCAGTTTATTAGTTTCAATAATTCTTTTGCTTCTCTCAAGTGCGCCACAGCTTCCTCTATTTTGTTTGACGCAAGCCCCAACTCAAATTGCTTAATCTCAGACAGTGCTTTATCTCTAAGTTCCGCATTGCTGACAACCATTTTACTCTCCTCATTTGAATTGTCAAGTGTAAGTTGGTCTTTAATTGCTGATGTCATGTCATTATCCTTTCTTTTTGTTGTACCTTTTTGGATATGTAATATTATCTACACTACTGTCCCAACATTTTCTGCACACATGATCATGTTTACCTGATATACCACAGGTATACTCCCCATGTTTCTCTTTGTTGAGATGGGCTTCACACACTGCACCTACATTTGCTGGGCTATCTTCATAGGTAAAGGTAGTAGATGAGCATGGGTAGCCACTTATGGGCCTTCTATCGTCCATTGGTGTACTCATACGCAATGCTACATTACTGGGTAGCTTTCTTACCTTTAGTATAGCAGACCACAAAGCATACTCCTTTGAGGGTATCCAGTGTTCACACCAAGGCGTTTGTTCACATACATCCAGTATGTCATGCCCCATCTTTTCATCCTGTATATCCCCACTGTCAAACCATCTGAAGAGGCGTTCATTTTCAAGCAGTCCTACCATTACACTTACAAAACTAGTGCTTTGCATAAACTCTAAACGATTATCCATAGCTTTCTTTACGGTAGGCATCCTGTAAAATCCCCGCCTAGCGTAGCACTCGTGGCATACGGAGCCTTCTATCTCAGCTAACTTGCTTCCATTGTTACATAAGAAAGCAGATATAGAAATAGATTTTGAAGGCATCTTAGATGTCTGTGATAGCATAGCCATGTCACTCTCCTTAATAGCAAAAGCTTCCTTGTTCATCAAACAATTCTTCGCCAGTGCGTTCCTCCATTTGTTTGATATTAACTATAAACTCACAACGATCATGTATCAACTTTGCTGCTAACCGATAGGTGTCAGTCGAATACTCTTCCCGACTGTCAGTATTATACAAAAATGTACCTACATCACCATAGGGAGTTAAATATTTATCGGCTTGCTCCCCATATCTAAGGCATACCTTGTACAGATGCGTGACTCGTTGCTTATACACGTACACATCTACAACCTCATGCTCAGATGTGTCTCGTATAGTCCCTACAAAAGAATTTGTGGGATGTTCACAATGGTTTTCCCAATGTGGCCCGTGTTTCATGTTCAGTCCTCCTTTGTCGGTGTAATAAATGTTAAATGTTCCAGCGTAATGCGTACAACATTCGGCCTGCCGGATCTGGGCCCAGCGCAACAAGCGGCAATGGCACAATTTCTGTACCCAAGATTTCTGAATGAGAGAAATTATAGTCTACTTCTTCCAAAACTTTAGACTTGTTTTCCTCTCCCTTTTCAGTCAAGTCTATTCTAACTAGAATTAACATCTTCAGTCCTCCATTTGAACCAATTGATTATATATATCCTGCCCGTTTTCGGTAAGGCTTTCATAGCCTTGGTGCATAAGACCGGGCTTGTAGTATCGCGAAATCCGGCATTGCTTCGCGTACAGGTCTGACCATTGGCCCCCGTGATAATCGACAGCATGCCAATAGTGTGCCTCTACGATATCGAACCTATCAAACTCCATGTTCAGTCCTCCTAATACCACTTGCGGTGCTGTTCAGCAATATATTCAATACCATCATACTCTATTATTTCCCACTCTACATCTTCCGGTATCTCAACAATCTTGAGTTCTGCGTGATCTCCCCAACATTTTGAACCAAGTTCCTCCACCAGTTCTACTAACAAAGGGTCAGAGCGATTTACGTGACGCTGAATGGAAAAAAATTCTTTTCCATAAGGGTTGCGTGCCTTGTTAAACAGTATTTTCTCAGCCTCATCACTTAAACCAAAGCCACCATAACATTTGTTAATTACTATCTTTCTCATGTTTAGTCCTCCATACTTTCTAGGTCATCCATTGCCTCACGAATAATCATAACAATAGATTTTGCACGTTCAAAATTCAGAGTTCCTTCACCTTTTATGTCAATACCATATGCCCTCAAGTCCTCCACCATAATTTCTTGAGCTTTATTGAGTGCGTTATACAAGCTCAAAACAATATCATTCTTTCTCATGTTTAGTCCTCCATTTTTCTGTTGCACCTTTAATATACTATGGAATAAAAGTGCCTTGTCAACATCACCATCAAACACAGGTAGCATACGCTTAAAAGTTTCCCAACTCATTTTGGGTTCCTGCAAATCTTCCCAAGCATTTATATAGTCAAGTCTGTTAGTAACTAGCTTGTCTTCACGCTGCCGATTATCCTCTCTCGTTTGCATCTCGATGCGCTCTTCTGCACGGATTCTTTCTGCGTGTGGGTTCAACATATTATGTAGCCAGTCACTGAATGTGGGGAAATCTAAGTCACCACATGCTCGTGCCTCACCACGCTCTTCGTGATACATTTCTCGAAACTCATTAATCGTTCTTTCGTTAAACTGGGTAGTCAACATCTTGAAATCTCCTATTTTAGCTCACATACCTGCACTGGTTACGACACGAAAAGCTACATAGCTAAAGAACATACCGAATAGTAACAATACCATCATCTAGTATTCTCCCCATCCAGCAGACTTAGCCCACGCATTATCAGCGGCAATGCTCTCTTCCGCATCGTTAATGTCCCTCATTTTTTCACGATCTGAGGAACAACTATCACAAATAGCACGATCCCCATATGGGTCCGTAAGACCACACTTAACGGATGTTTCACGGTAGTTGTACCCTGATTGTACGTAATAGGTAACTTTGTTGTCACACATAGTTCATTCTCCTTCCATCTTTTAATGAACCGGATGAGTTGCCGCCTTAAACCTGTTTCCTTGAGAAATCGTAAGTGTCTCTGAGGTTATTACATACTTTAAGGTCGATGATTGATACATCAAATACACAAGGCTCTTCCGAATGCAAGAGTGCCATGAAGACTCCAAACTGAAGAATAGACATACGAAATGTTTTTGTATTGGACATTGCATCTTCAACTAAGGTTTTGGCATCTTTTAGGCCCATCACAGTAGCACCACTAAGTGCTTTTATGAGAGCGATCTTCCTTCTAACCAATGTTGTTGTAGAGTTTACCTTAAACTTAAAGGTAACTGTTGCTGTGTTCACATGTTCGTCATTAATCATTAACATGGTCACTTCCTCCGTTTGGTTGCACAAATGCGAGTAACTACATTCCTTGAGCCTATACCGTTACCACAAGGAACCCAACCCAGTATCTTTCCGCTATTATCTAGCACAGCACGTTTGCCGTTGCTGTGACCAAATGTGGGTGATCTAAACTTTGCCCATTGATTTTGTGGAAAGGATACTTCCGTTTCAATCAACCTATGTATCTGATGAGCGTTCTGTCTCATCTTCATGTCTACATTCCTTGAAACTGAACTACTAACGTTAGTAGTTGGTTGAAACTAATGTCCAAATTTTGAACATTTCTTTATTATGTACAAAGTATAGCACGTTGGATATAGGATGTCAATAGGCTGCTGGCCGACCTATTGCCCCCCCCCCAGCTTATCATCAACACGGCCCCCCCCCCAGCTTATCATCGGTGTACGGAAGT
>Ga0208790_1000195_pt1 | contig 32194 bp, 34 predicted proteins | sample 10_taG_FD_184083 | JGI IMG/M metagenome (GOLD analysis project Ga0208790, IMG submission 184083) | Marine viral communities from the Subarctic Pacific Ocean - 10_ETSP_OMZ_AT15264 metaG (SPAdes) (version 2) | ecosystem: Environmental > Aquatic > Marine > Oceanic | place: Pacific Ocean | collected... | reverse complement strand
CGAGCGTTCCTGATTTCTCTCAACTTTTTGAGCGAAAGACGCCTGCGGATGTGCAGGTGTTGCTGGATGAGTTCCTTCTCGGTGAAAGCGATGCCGAAGCTGTCTCGTCCGAGACGGTGAAGTATAACAACACCTCTTCGGAAGTCGATAAGGCTTTCCAAGAGCTGGTGTAAACTGAGGTGATCGCTTGGGGGGCTTCGGCCCCCCTTTTTCATAAGGAGGAAAAGTGGTAAATAAAGGTGGCCTCTCTGTGACAGAAATGCGCAAGATGCTTAATAAAAAGCACGGGATGACCGTTGCACATAATCTACAAGATGAGAATCCAACAGAAGTAACAGAGTGGATTCCGACTGGTTCACGATGGTTGGACTCAATTGTTTGTCGCGGACAGTTGGCTGGGGTTCCGGTCGGAAAGGTCACCGAAATTGCGGGTCTCGAAGCAACAGGTAAGTCTTATATGGCTGCGAAGATTGCTGCAAACGCCCAAAAGATGGGGATTACTGTTATTTATTTTGATAGTGAGAGCGCCATTGACCCCGCGTTCCTGGAGAATGCAGGATGTAATGTCGAGGATCTAATTTATGTCCAGGCGCAATCTGTTGAAATGGTTTTGGAGTCTATTGAAGAGTTTTTGAAGACGGGAGAAAAGTTTCTTTTTATCTGGGACTCTCTTGCTCTCACTCCGGCAATCGGTGATGTGGAGGGGGACTTTAATCCTCTATCCAGCATGGCCTTGAAGGCCCGCATCCTCGCAAAAGCGATGAGCAAGCTCACGATTCCGATTGCGAATACAGAATCAACCTTCTTGGTTCTAAATCAATTAAAAACAAATATTACCAGAAATCCGAATATGGCTTTGGTCGAGCCCTATGTGACCCCCGGCGGGAAAGCAATGATATACGCATATTCGTTGCGTATTTGGCTCACCGGTCGCAAGTCAAAGGCATCTTTCATCACGGATGATAATGGTTTTCGAATTGGATCCGAAGTAAAGGCGACACTAAGAAAGAGTCGCTTTGGATCACAAGGCCGACAGGCAACTTTTAAAATTCTTTGGGGTGATGAAGTTCGTATCCTCGATGAAGAGAGTTGGCTTGAAGCAATTAAGGCCTCAAATCATATTAGTATCAAGGGGTCGTGGTATTCTCTTGACATGGGCAACGGAGACGTGGTAAGATTCCAACCAGGAAGATGGATGGAGAAGATCAAAGATCCCGCGTTCAAAGCGAGAGTATTAGAAGTAATGGAAGAACACGTTATCCAGAACTTCAAGACACGACAAGGAAACCCTAACGATTTTTATGATGTAGATGGCGACGAAGACCAAGATCAACCGGCTGTCGAAACGACGGCGTAGATACCTGCAGCTTGCGAAGAGAATCGCAGGACAAAGCACACACGGCACACATAGTCACGGTTGTGTCCTTATAAAGGGGGGCTCCGTGATTAATGTATCCGCCAACAAAAACAATCATTGTAATTTTGGAAGAAGATTCCGTGCTTACGAAAGAAAGGATTTTTCAACCCTCCACGCTGAACTTGGTGTTGTGCTTGGGTTGGATAGTTCTTTAACTTCGGGATCAATTGCTTATGTTGTTCGCGTGAAGGGGGATGAGTGGAGAATGAGTAAGCCGTGCCCGATGTGTGAGCAGGCATTAAGGTTCTGTGGCGTGAAAAAGGTGGTTTATACCACGAACGATGACTCAGTTATTGTGGAGAAACTATGAGTAAAGTAATTTGTGGTGACGCCCTCGAACAACTTAAAGAATTGCCAAGCAAGTCAGTAAACTTAGTTTGTATTGATCCTCCATATAATATTGGCAAAGACCAGTGGGATAATTTAGGATTTGCGAAGAAAGGCTATGGCGGCGCCGCTGAAAATGCTAGTGGTGATTATTATTTCGGATGGATGGCAGAGATATTCGAAGAGATAGAGAGAGTTCTGAGGGACGATGGATCTTTTTTTGTTTTCCACAATGAATTTCGGTCTATGGCAAGACTGGATACCAAGATTCAACAGAACACTTCATTTGTTTTTCGGCAGATGATCACCTGGAACAAGCGATTTGAAGGCTCTTCTAGAAAGGGATTTCTTGATGGTTTTATTGTTAGAGGAGGGCTCAGCAACTGGAACAAGATGGCTGAATACATTTTGTTTTATACTTTTAATAATTCTTGGAAGTTAAAAGACGCGAGAAAAAGAAGAAAAGTAAAACAAACAACGATTTCCAGGGAAATTCTCAGTAGAACTGGTAAGATGACAGGCTGGTATTCTAACATTGAAACTGGAAAAAATTATCCCACAGAACAAACCATAGTCCCAATCACTAAACACCTTGGCCTTACGTTGGAAGATTTGGTACCAAAATTTTATAACCAGAAGACAGACCACTCGGTATGGAATTACGAGCCAGTTTTAAAGAAAATGGGCCACATCACACCGAAGCCAACTGAGTTGATTAAAAATATTATTATGCACACTACCAATGAAGATGATGTAGTTCTTGATTGTTTTGCAGGATCCGGAACAACTGGCGTTGCTGCCGCACAATTAAATAGGCGTTTTATTTTAATCGAAAAAGAAGAAGAATATATGGTAATCATCAATAAGCGATTACGGGATGAAGTATAGGTCTTGGGGGATTATAAGTGAGTAAAAGAATATTAGTAATTGATGCCCTCAACATGATGTATCGCAACTACATCGTTGATCCAAGCATCTCAACAAACGACAATTCAGTTATTATGGAGAAATTATGATGGTTCAAGAAAGTGAATTGAAATCTCATTTGGTCGAGGCGTATAGGAAGACGCTGGCTTACTCTTGTGCCGTTGAGGGTGGTAGTAGATCCTCCAAACGGACTGACATTCTGAACCGGGAATTTGCAAGTTTCCTGTTTAGGAGTTTTAAAAATTCCGAAGATTGGAGTGTAATTTACGAAGAGAGAATTAAATGTGCCCGCGCCACCCTAGAAAATCCCAATAAAACGTTTAGTATTGATGTTATTTTTACCAATAAAAAAACAGGTAGAAACGTGTATGTGCTTTTGAAAAGTATTGAGAGCAGTTATAATAAAAATAAAGAAAATTTTGCCAACTGTACGGTGGGCGAAGTTGAGAGAATTTATGGACACTCTGAAAAACATGGAGATAGTTTGAGAGAGGAAAGGAAAAACGATGTAACCTTGTTCTTCACACTGTTACCCAGGGAGTGTCCGGTGGGCACCAAGGCAGAAAGAACAAAATATACAAAGCCTTCGATTAAAACAATGCGACTGATTAACGAAAATGTGCATCAGGTCTGTGCCATAGTTGATTGTGAAAACGGGCTTTCAAAAAAGAACCTTCTTAATAGTTTAACTGGTTGCCTTGTCAATCTCGACGAGGTGAACCACCAGTTTGAGGAATTTTTTAACAATGTTGAAAGCGTTCTATAAGTATGAGCAGCAAGTTGATTCTTCAAAGAGAACGCAGCTTGGTATTATATACACACCAATTTCGATTGTTGAATATATCAACACAAAAGTGTTGGAGCTGTGGACTAGCGAAGTCCCCCCAAGAGTAATTGATCCCTGCTGCGGAACGGGAATTTTTCTTTATGATATGGCAAAGAGAATCGCAGATCGTTGGGGATTGCCCATTGAAGACGTTTATAAAAAGTATATTTATGGCTGTGATCTCGATGAAGAGGCAGTAAATATAGGGAGACGTTTAATACCCGATGCAAATCTAAAAGTTGCCGACTCGTTGGATGCAGATTTTACTGAATATGATATCATCGTAACCAATCCACCGTATGTGCGCATTCAAAACCTAGATGAAGAGACGAGGTTAAGTATAAAGAAGAAGTTTTCTTTTTGTGTGGGCGACACAGACATTTATGTTGCGTTCTTCCAGAAGCTTTTAGAAACTAAAAAATTAACTGGGTTTATTTGCCCAAATTCATGGATCAAAAATAAATTTGCCTCGCGCTTGAGGCATTCCCTGAAAGAAGAGGGGAGAACAGAAACAATTATTGATTTTCGCTCGAAAAAAGTTTTTAAAAGTGTGGGCACATACACAAGTATCGTGATTTTGGACAGCAAAGAGGTGAAAACAGTAAAAGTCGGCCATCAGCTTAATCAAGAAACTGAAATTAAGCAATCTGAATTGTTCCTCGGCGAAGTTCTACTGATAAACCAGGAGAACCGGGACTTTGTTGCTGAGGTGTTGGGAAGAAAAACTGGTATTTTTGATGTGTGCGACATAAATGTTGGGCTGGCCACACTTGCAGATGACGTTTTTTGTTTGGAGCTTGTTGAAGTGAACTTCGAGGTGTGCACGGTAAGGAAAAGAAAAAAAGAGTCTGAAAGTTTTAATATTGAAACCGCCTGTTTGAGACCCTGTGTTCGTGCTGGCGATATCACGAAGAACAACGACAAGGCCTACGTGATGATCTACCCATACACAGAGGAAGGGGAGAACCTCTCCAAACGAGAGATTAAACAAAACTTTCCGATGGCCTATCGGTTTATTCGGGCAAATAAAGAGCGCCTCCTGGCCAGAGACAAGGGAAAGTGTAGAGAAAAAGGATACAAGTGGTATCAGTATGGCAGAAAACAAGGTATCAATTTAACAAAAAAAGAAAAGTTGCTCTTTGCATCAATGACCAAAGATAAAATGTCAATGCAGTATTGCAGTCAAGGGGTAACTTTTGTATCGGGATATTGTATAATCCCCAAGCCCGGTTTTACACTCGAAGAGGTTAATAATATATTTTCTTCTGATGAGGTGGGAAATTGGATTTCAATTTTTGGAAAAAACTTTGGCACCGAATGGGTCGGGGTATCAAAAGAAACATTTAAGCACTTCAAGGCACGGGAGAAAGAAATGAGTAAAAGAATTCTAATCATCGATGCCCTCAACATGATGTATCGTAACTACATCGTTGATCCAAGCATTTCAACGAATGGTGCTCCTATCGGGGGCCTCAAGGGGTTTATGAAATCCCTTCAAAAGCTCGTTCGGGAAACAAAACCTGACGACATCATTGTTTGTTGGGATGGTGAGGGCGGCTCACAAAGGCGAAGATCCCAAAATAAAGATTATAAAGAGGGCCGCAAGCCGATTCGCCTCAATCGTTCAACAAGAAATTTGTCCGAGGATGAAGAAAAAGAAAATAAGTTCTGGCAGCAATTAAGACTAATTGAATACCTCAATCAACTGCCGATCACCCAGCTGATGCTTCCGAGTGTTGAAGCGGACGATGTGATTGGCTATGTCACTCAGTACTCAAAGTTTAAGGAACACCAAAAAGTAATTGTGTCCAGCGATAAAGACTTCTTTCAACTTTGTAACGGCAATACAATTCTCTATCGACCAATTCAGAAGACCATCCTGAACGAGTCACGAGTCACCGAAGAATATGGGATTCATCCAAATAACTTTGCTCTAGCCCGAGCAATCTGCGGGGATAAGAGCGACAACATTAAGGGAATCCAGGGAGCAGGTCTCCCAACCATTGCGAAGAGATTTCCCTTTATGAAGAACGATTCATTTTGTACGATTGAAACTGTCATCGATCACTGTGAAGAACAAGAAAAGAAGTTGCTCATTCACGAGAGAATCCTTGACAATCGAGACAAAATCAGCGATAATTACAAACTGATGCAGCTTTACTCACCATCGATTTCAGCACAAGGAACACACCAGTTGAGAGCAAAGCTCGATAACGAATCTAGAATCTTCAACAAGACTGCGATTATCTCAATGATGTTTGAAGATGGGGTTGGAGAGTATAACTGGCTGGAGTTGTGGACTTGTTTTAATAAGATTGTTTGGGAAAGTAAGGCACCGTTTTAATCTACACCAGGAGGAAAAAATATTATGATTGACGCAGTTAGGGAAAGGATGACGAAGGGCAGCTTTCGAGGCCTTGCAAAGTTTAATGCTCGTCCTTATTATGAAGATGTTGAGACTATCGCAAAATATATTTCTTATATTATAGTTCATCCGAGTATTCAAAGAAAGGCGGGCAATTCAGGAGAATCGGGTTGGGATAAAAAAAATCAAAATGAGTATTTGTATGCTTTTTTTTCATCTGAGACAGATAATTCGGTAATGGTGGTTGATTGTCGCGCCGCGCTCCGGCATAATAAAAGAATAGGAGATAAAAAATCAATTAATTTCTTTGAAGATCAGATCAGGGACGCAGAGAGGGGGTATCGAGACATATCTGATGTTCACGTTGACATTTCAGGCCTTCCGGTATATTTGAGTATTGATGGAAATAATACGGCCTCTACATTGTCAAATTTTTATTTAAGTAAAGTGCCGTATGTGCAGGCGACCAACAGCAGCTCAGGGGAAGTTTGGTATAAGGAATTGCCAGAAAATCAAAAGAGAGCTATTTCATCTAAATACCAAGTCCCTTTTGTTATCTTGGAAGACATCACGGTTGATGAGGCCACTGAACTTTTTCAAAACCGCAATAAGCAGACCAATTTAAATCCGCAGGAACACAGACAGGCGCGCATAACTCCCCTTGCTGATTTTGTGCGAGATACCGCTAATGAAGAAAAAGCTTTACAAATGTTTAAAAATATTTTTAAACCCAAGGAGCTTGATCAGCGGCACCACGAACAGATGGTAGCTAGGTTTGTTTGTGCGGTATATCACCCTAAGCAAAAAAGAGATAAAAAGCTGCTAGATAAGCTGTATGAAGAAACTTATCAATTAGCTAAGGATGTTCAAACAAAGGTTGAGAAGATTATTAATTTTATGACCAATATGTGGGAAGACGGCTTTGTGGGAGAAACCATAAAAAAATCGGTTAAGCAAAGTGATATAGCCCTGTTATTCTTGACCTTGAAGGGACTAGTGGGTGGTGGTATTGAGCCAACGAAGTCTCAATATAGAGATTTCTTAGAAAAGTTTTTTGAAGTTATTTGGAAACTTCAAGCAGAGTCAGCAAACCTGCCAGCAGCTTGCAATGAGTGGAACTTTAACCACATAAAGGGAAATAGCGCAATTAATGCTGAGAATTCTAGTAAGGCAGTTGACATGGTGATTCTTCGATTTAAGGAGTTGGGTTATCTAGATTGTGGTAATGAAGGTTCCATAGTATCAAGGAAAAGAAACAGTTCTCATGGTTTTTCTTTTAAACAAAAGGCCACGAGATTAGCCAAACAAAATTTTGAAGTTGGTGGAAAAAAGATTAATATTTTGGAGTTCTATCAGCCTAATAATAATTTGTTACATGCAGATCATATTGTTCCATTTTCGAAGGGCGGAGAAACGACTCCTGATAATCTTGATCTCTTATCCCCATTAGAAAATCAGGCAAAAGGAGATAGAATGCCCGAACAAGCATCTGTATAGTTATTAACACTTGTGACACCCAGCAGGCCGCATAATCGGCAAGGAGAGAGGAGATGGATTTTTGGACTGGCGTTGGAATTATAGCAAATTCTTGTTTAATGGGGACAATAACAATGGGGATGATTATATTTATCACGATGAATATAAAATATAAAGGCGATGATGAAGAATGAGTCCCGCTGGATATCTCGTTACTCTCAAGGAAAATTACGCAACAGAGTTTTATCAACCCGGCGCGGAAAAAATACTAGGGGTGGGAGTGGTGCTATCAGAATTCGTAACGGCGAACGGAGAATTATTTTATGAAGTTGTCTGGGCGACCAATCAGAGAGAATACGTGAGACCATCGTGGTTGAAATTAATTAAAAAAAACACTAGTAAAACTGAAACAAAAGGCGTATAATAACGGTCATGCAAACAGTAAGCACTCTTAGTTTCGACAAGCAAGAAGACTTTTCTCGGTTTGGTAAATCCTTCCAGGAAAGTCTTTGTCGTTTGATCCTTCTTGATCGCCCCTTCGCTGATCAAATCGGCGAGGTTCTAGATTTTAACTTCTTTGAACTGAAATATCTTCAAGTATTCTGCCAGAAGATCTATTCGTATAAAGAAAAATATAAAGCTCACCCAACGTCAGAAGTGATGATGACGATTGTGAGGACCGAGCTTGAAGATGAAAATGAAGCAGTCGTAAGTCAAGTCAGAAGTTATTATGCCAGGGTCCTGTCGAAGGACGGCCTCGAAGGGGCTGAATATATTAAAGACACCTCTCTTGATTTTTGCAAAAAGCAAAAACTTAAGGAAGCAATCCTAAAATCGATAAAACTGATCAAGAGTTCATCGTTTGACGAGATAAAGTGTGAAATTGACTCAGCATTAAGGTTGGGTTCGGATAATAATTTCGGTCACGATTATTTAAAAGACTTTGAGGTCCGATTTGTTCCTCGATACAGGCAACCTGTGTCTACCGGGTGGAGAGAGGTCGATGATCTTTGTCGGGGCGGCCACGGGCAGGGTGAGTTGGGCGTTGTGATCGCTCCCACGGGTGCTGGCAAATCAATGGCCCTGGTTCATCTTGGAGCGCAGGCCCTAAAGCAGGGAAAAACCGTAGTTCATTATACATTGGAGCTGCAAGATACTGTTGTGGCCAGTAGATACGATAGTTGTTTAACGGGATATCCATTATCGGGTTTACTTCAATATAAAGAAGAGATCTTGGAGATGGTTTCAGACCTCGGAGGATCTCTAATCGTTAAGGAATATCCCACGAAAAGTGCCACAGTTGGGGTTATAAGAAATCATCTTTCAAAGCTCGTGAACCGAGGAACAGAAATTGGAATGGTCATTGTTGATTATGGAGATCTCCTACGACCCACTCGACAAAGAAATGAAAAGAGAATAGAGTTAGAATCCATCTATGAAGAACTACGAGGCGTCGCACAGGAGTTCAAGTGTCCCCTCTGGACAGCCTCTCAGACAAATCGGTCAGGCCTTAACGCAGAGGTTATTACAATGGAATCAATCTCAGAGGCGTTCAACAAGTGTTTTATAGCTGATCTTATCTTTTCTATTTCAAGAACTATCGAAGACAAGAACACAAACACTGGAAGAATTTATGTTGCGAAGAACAGGAACGGGCCAGATGGTCTGGTATTCCCGATCTTTATGGACACATCGAACGTAAAAATGAAAGTATTACCAGCAAACGAAGAAACACAAAATGCGGCCTACAAATCCACAAAGAATGCAATGGAAGATCTTCGAGAGAAATATAAAACTTTCAGAACAAAAGACAAAAAGGAAAGCAAGTGAAAGTTGGCGATCTGATAAAGGTCAATGATAAATTAAATGACCCGCACTTCCCCGATTGTAAGGTGGGAATCATCATCAAAGTGGGGATCAATGGAGACTTGTTTGACGTTTGTTTTGTAAATGGCTTTATAACCAAAATTTTTATTAAACATATGGAGCTTATCTCTTCAGAATGAGCTATTTATAAGACGAGCGGGAAAACACAAACATGTCTTATTTGGATAAGTGGAAAAGTTTCGTTGGCAAAACGGAAAGAAAACTTCTTTTTGAACAAAAAAGAAAAAAATACTTACAAGAGGTAAGCGAAAAGGAAGCAGGGAAGATTTGGGATTGGTTTGACAACGATTTCTCCAAGCTTTCCTTTGGCGATTTGTTTGACGGCAACCTTCGGGTTGCTTTTCCTCTTACCACCAAAGAAGAAAAACAAATAGATGGGATAGTGCGACTGCTTCACAACGCGGGGTACAATCCAGCTGGCCCCGCAAATGTAAATTTTTCAGTTAAAAAGGTAAAACAAAAGGGTCGCAGACTGGGTGGTGAAGAATTTGAAGAAGAAGTCTGGGTCCCCGATCTTAAAGTTGCAAAACAAATAGAAAAAGTTATTCCCAAGGGACCAAGGGCGGGCGAGACAGTAACACAAAGAAGAGAAGTGAGCATCGCCAAGGCACTGGCCAGTAAGGATGTGGGGGCCCCGAAAGAACTTGTTGCTTGGTGGAATAAAAACCAAGCAAAATATACAAAAGACAAGAATTGGGAACAAATAGAAACTTCCTACGAGGCAGCGCAGTATGGCCGCGCACCTGCTCACGGGTATACAGTTATCGCTTCCCGCCACCCGGTAGATGTTCTTCGGATGAGCGACTTCCAAAACATTAGTAGTTGTCATAGCGAAGGACAATCTTATTTTAAATGTGCTGTCGCCGAAGCAAAAGGTCACGGCCCAATTGCTTATTTGGTGAAAGACGAAGACTTTCAAAAGTTTCTGGATCCAGCAGGCCCTTGGGGTTTTGATTTTGATGTGGAAGATTTACAGCCTGAGCCACACAGTCTTTCCGAGTTTGATAATAACGAGATCTTTGCCGACCGTGACCGCCGGGTGAAAGGCATTCAGCCCGTCTCCCGGGTTCGTCTTCGCAGATTTGAGGACACCGACAATGGTGAAGAATTTGCTGCCCCGGAACTTAGAGCATATGGAAAGTCAGTTCCCGGATTTCAAAAAGCAGTGAGCAAGTGGGCTTGGACCGAACAAAAAGAAATTTTCTACGACGCAGACGGTGACATGCAGGTGCCAGAAGAATATAGTCTGATCAGGCACGGCGGTTCGTATGAAGATAACGACGACGGCACAGTATTAAACTCTTTCTTTGCCCAGAGTGGGGAACAAGCCATACAGCAATATAGTGGTAACGTTGCGCACGAGACAGTAGACGAAGATGAGAGTGTCTATGACGAGTGGTCCAACCAGATAGACGAGATTAACCAACAAGCAAATTCTCTTGAGCACGTTGGTTTTTATGCTGATCTGGAAATGGGAGACGAACACCCGTATGTTATGTCTAGCGCTAGGTTAACAATTACTGTTCCGCTTACCGGCTGGGACGGCGCAACAGATGAAGGCGGCTGGACCTATCCGATGAAAGATGTCGGCGACAAGCTTGGCGGAGAGATGCAAAAGATTAATGAGTTGGAGCCCATTCCCGACCCGAGCAATTGGTCAGACCAGCGCGGCTTTATTAGCGACATAGAACCAGATGATTTTTATCCCGAGGACACCGAATATAATATTACTTTAAATCCACCAGAGATAGAAATAACTTATCATATTAGTTGTGATGACTGTGGCGCCCCGGATGATGTTGAGAACTTCCTTGATTACGTAAGGACTGACATTGATGAAAATTATAAACAGATCGCAGAAAAGGCAAGACGTGCGCTTGTTGAGGGCGATTATATAGCAGCCGCCCCATTTGATACTGCCGCGAAAGAACTGGAAGATAAGAAATTTAAAAACTTTGAGTTTATGGAGGATCTGGACAACGAAGGTGAAGTTTGGCTTTATTCCAAAAACGAAAAGGGCGGTATTTTATGGCCCCTTAACATTAGAATTCCAAAGATTTTTGCGAAGCAATTTAAACACGAAGGATCCGGGACACAGTTTTACTGGGACAATCTCACTCTATTTAAAGTATTGCAGCCGCTTATGCGAAACCGCAAGACAGGCCCCGGTGGTGGGTATTTACACTTGGACCCAGCCGCTGAGATCGCGGTTGCTGATCAACTAGTAAGGTTAGAGCAGGCAGCGGGCGAAATAGCCAAAAAACAATTACACCTTGATCTTGGAGATGATTGGGAACCAAAGATTTTTAGTTCCGACGACATCGCCGCAACAATGGTGATGGGCGTTGGTTATGTTGGAGATCAAGGCGAGCTTGGGGCATATTTTAGAGCCCATATTGATATTGACCACACGGAAGCGGAAATCAAAACAGCGATTAAGTTTGTTGAGCTTCTAGATCAGAATATCAGCACGATTAAAAAAGCTTTTGAGGATATTATTGAGCCTGTAATCCTAGCAGGGGTCAAGGAAAAGACAGAAGAAATATTCAGGTGGGAAAGTGGTGAAACAATAAAGGGGTATGTTGATGTCCTGACGGAGCCCCAATATCCAGAGGATTACAGGCGTCTTGGAATGTGGGTTTGGCAAAACTGGAAGGAGTTTGATAAAGTTGAAAAGAGGGTTGCCGAGAAAATATTAAAAGATGTCTTTGGCGGCGCCGAATACGTTCTAAACCCGCCGACACTGGACGGCCACAACAATGACCGGACTCCACCCGGCTGGAATAATCGGGTCGCGAGGGAGCCGGACGGCGACTTTAATTATAAATGGACGGGTCCATCAATATGGGACATCGAGGTGCCCGGAGAAGAAAAAGAAGAGCCAAAAGAAGAGCCCGCGAAAGATAGTGAAAAAAGTGCTCTGGTTACAGAAAGCAAGTCAAGAAGAAAGATGGTGATTAGAATAAAAACCTCTTGAATTCTCAACAAAACTACGGTAAGATACACATGACTTCTGCATCCTTGCGGAGTCAAAGACACAGAAATTTCTAGGAGAAGGAACAAATATAATGAGCCAAAACAAGTCAATCGAGATTCTATCCGACATTACACACTTTATGAAATACGCGAAATATCTCGATGGACTTCAGCGAAGAGAAACTTTTGAAGAAACGGTGGATCGCAACAAGGAGATGCACCTTAAACGGTTCCCAAAATTATCCGACGAGATTGAGAAGGTTTATTCTTTTGTTTATAATAAACGCGTGCTGCCCTCAATGCGCTCAATGCAGTTTGCTGGCAAACCGGTTGAGTTGAATAACTCAAGAATTTTTAATTGTTCTTATCTCCCGATTGACCACATTGATTCATTTTCAGAGATTATGTTCCTTCTGCTTTCGGGGTGTGGTGTTGGATTCTCCGTCCAGAAACACCATGTTGCTGAACTGCCTCCGGTGAAGGGCCCAAGGATTAACCCCAATACAGGGAAATCAAGAAAGCGTCGTTATGTTATTGGAGACTCTATTGAGGGTTGGGCTGACGCTGTAAAGGTGCTCGTTGAGGCGTACTTCTACGAGAAGTCAGACCCGGATTTTATTTTTGATGGGGTTCGACCAAAAGGCGCAAGGCTCATCACGTCGGGTGGGAAGGCACCCGGCCCTCAACCTCTTAAAGATTGCATCCACAATGTTAGGAAGGTTCTTGATAGAAAAAGCAGAGGGGAAAAACTTTCAACTATTGAAGTTCATGACATCATTTGTTATATTGCAGATGCTGTTCTTGCTGGCGGCATTAGAAGGGCAGCTCTCATTTCTCTCTTTTCTTTTGACGACGATGCGATGCGAGCAGCTAAATCTGGAAGTTGGTGGGAGAAATACCCACAGCGAGCACGCGCCAACAACTCAGCGGTGGCCCTTCGTCACCGGATTAAGAAGAAGGACTTCATGGATCTTTGGGAAAGGATCGAGAACTCAAATTCAGGAGAGCCAGGAATTTATTTTTCCAATAATCAGGACTGGGGTGCAAACCCTTGTGTTGAGATTGGCTTGCGTCCTTTTCAGTTCTGCAATCTGGTTGAAATCAATGGAAGCGTTCCATTTAAAAGCCAAAAAGAATTTAATGAAGTATGCAAAGCTGCAAGTTTCATTGGAACACTGCAAGCTTCTTATACTGACTTCCATTATCTGCGAGAGGTTTGGCAAGAAACAACGGAGAAGGATGCTCTCATCGGCGTGAGCATTACAGGTATTGCGAGCGGGTGCCTAGACAACTTTGATTTGACGGAGGCGGCGAACGCTGTTATTGAAGAGAACGGCAGGATAGCCGACGCCCTTGGGATCAATCACGCAGCCAGAACTACCTGTGTAAAGCCAGCTGGCACCACCTCCTGTATTTTGGGGACAAGTTCAGGCATCCACGCGTGGCATAATGATTATTTTATTCGTCGCATTCGCGTCGGGAAGAACGAGCCAATGTATCAATACCTTTCCGAGAACCACTCAGATCTGGTTGAGGACGATTACTTTAAACCTCACATTCAGGCTGTTATCTCACTTCCGATTCGGGCCCCAAAGGGATCCACCCTGAGATCGGAAACCGTGATGGATTTTCTGGCTCGGGTCAAGAGGTTCAGCGAAGAGTGGGTGCTACCGGGACATGTGTCTGGCCAAAACACTCACAATGTTTCTGCGACCGTCGCGATTAAGCCTGATAGTTGGACCGACGTTGGGGACTGGATGTGGAAAAATCGTAGCTCATTTAACGGGCTCGCTGTTATTCCTTTCGATGGGGGAAGTTATGTTCAAGCCCCCTTCGAAGACTGTACGGAATATATTTATAGAAAACTTTATAGAAACTTAGAAGAGGTTGATCTTACGAGGATTGTAGAAGAAATTGATAACACAGAACTTAAAGAGTCTCTCGCCTGTGCGGGTGGAAGTTGTGAATTAGTTTAACTTATGCGTTGACAAATTTTTGATTTATGTTATAGTGAGAACAAAGAGGTGAGGCGTGAATTTTATCCCGACACATAGACATATTTTAGTTAAAAGGAAAGAGGTGATTCAGGAGGAGTCGTTAGTCTTGGTTCCTGAAGATTACAGAGCAAAGCTTGATGATTATGTGAGAGTCACAGTCGTTCAAGCTGCCGACAAGTGCACGATTCCAGTGCGGCATGGGGACGAGTTAGTTGTTCGAGAGGCCTTTGTGGAAGAACTGGTGTTGGATGGTAATATATTTCACTTGGTCTTAGAAAATCATGTGATGGGTATCATTAAGAATGAGCAATAAGAGGGTTGAACTCTATGGAGATAATATCGGATGCGTTGAGTTGGTTGATCATCTCGGCAGTGATCTTTCCGTGGTCAATTCCGCTCGTGTTTCTTTTGGTGTCCATAAAGAACTTCTCGAAGAAAAAGATGAAAAATTAATAAAGTATCTCATCAAGCATCGACACACCTCCACCCTTGAACATTGTGTAATAACTTTCCGATTTAAAGTTCCGATATTTATTCGAAGTCAGCATCATCGCCACCGAACGTGGGCCTATAACGAGATTTCCAGGCGCTATACTGATGTTAATCTTGAGTTCTATGAACCAAAAGAGTTTCGAACCCAGCATGAAAGCAATCGACAGGCATCTAACGAGAATGAACTGACAGATCCCCTCGTTATATACGGAACAGATAGCTGGGGGTGGTCAGGCTATGCTTCTGAGTTGGTAAAAAAACATCACAAAAGTTGTGTTGAGTTTTATAATGCACTTTTGCGGTCAGGGGTTTGTCGCGAACAAGCTCGTGGTGTTCTTCCACAAAATATGTATACGGAATATTACGGGACCGTAAATCTTAATAATCTTTTTAAATTTATTGATCTGAGAAGTCACGAAGGGGCACAGTGGGAAATCCAACGTGTTGCGGAGGCCTGTCTCAAAGTTATAAAAGACCTTTATCCAATAACAGTTCGAGCCTATCAGGAATTAAGATGAGAGAAGCAATCGCATTCGACGATGTTTTGCTTGAACCACAATATTCAGATATCAAAAGTAGATCGGAAGTAGATATTAGTTCTTGTTTGGGCAGTGCCAAGAAGGCAATAGTTACCCGAAGTAAAGAGGGGACTTCTTGTAAAGTGGACGTTCTTGATCGAGAAATAAACTTTAGTTTGCCGATCATGTCCAGTCCAATGGATACGGTGACCGAAGATACAATGGCTGTCGCGATGAGCAGGGCAGGTGGACTTGGAATTATTCATCGGTATAATACGATTGATGAACAGGTGGCCCTGGCTATATCTGCTTACACCCAGGCCGAAGAGGACGAAATTATAACAGTTGCTGCCGCCATTGGTGTAACTGGGGATTATATGGAGAGGGCAAGCGAACTGACCAGGGCGGGTGTAAACATTTTTTGTCTTGATGTGGCACACGGTCATCATTCCCACGTGAGAGAAGCCATCTTTAATCTCAACCAGGAACATAACTCTATTCACCTGATGGCCGGTAATGTAGCGACCCTCACCGCTTTCAAAGATCTTGAAAGCTGGGGCGCACACTCTATCCGGGTTGGGATCGGGGGAGGCTCGATTTGTTCAACAAGAATTCGTACAGGCCACGGGATTCCCACTCTTCAATCTATCCTTGATTGTGCTTCGGTTGCCCGAACCGCAAAGGTTATTGCCGATGGGGGATTTAAAACGAGCGGTGATATAGTTAAAGCACTAGCTGCTGGCGCCGACTTTGTGGTCCTGGGCTCAATGCTCGCAGGTACAGAAGAAACTCCTGGTGACATAATAAAAAAAGACAACCAGTTATACAAAAAGTATCGAGGGATGGCATCCGAAGAAGCCCAGATTGATTGGCGAGGTCACTGTTCTGTGAGCGAGGGTATTTGTGCAACAGTTCCATATCGAGGAGCCGTTACAGAAGTTTTAAAAAACATTGAAGGCGGCATTCGATCTGGACTTTCGTATTCCGGCGCAAGAAACATTGGAGAGCTTCGCGCAATGGCACGGTTTATAAAACAAACAACTTGTTCCCAAATAGAAAGCAATACACATATCCTGTTTAGATAAGATGGACCCCTATAAAACACTCGGCGTGTCAGAGGACACAGATCAAAAAGAGATTAAGAAAGCTTATCGTAAGCTTGCCGCGCAACACCACCCCGACCGAGGGGGTGATGAAGAAAGGTTCAAAGAGGTTGCCGAGGCGTACTCCATTCTTTCTGATGATAGTAAGAGAAGAGAATATCACGCCCGCCAAGATCCCCATCGTGGATTTGGAATGAACTTTGAGGATGTTTTTGGTCGTGGATTTAATCCATTCGAAGAGTTCTTTGCGCCGCGACCCCCACAAAGAAGAAAACAAAAGAAAAATACAGAAGACAGCGATATTCAATTCAATTTAAGAATCAATCTCGAACAGATCAAAAGGGGAGCGACCCAGGAAATAAGATTTAAAAGAAATGTTGTTTGCAAAAAGTGCCAAGGGCACGGTGGTGAGGGAAAGAGAATTTGCGGTGGGTGTGGGGGAACCGGGACACAAACGATAAAGCCGACCCCTTTCTTTATCCAGCAAATTCCTTGTCAAGGTTGTCAAGGTGCTGGAATCTTGTTTGATAATCCTTGTGGGGGGTGTGGTACTAGCGGGTTTATACAGGTTCAAGATAGAGTGATGGTTAAGATTGAAGAAGAAAGAGAAAAATAAAAAAGACGAAAAAAAAGATGATTGGAAAGAAGAGGATGATGAGACCACCTTTTATTCCCTTGACCACCCAGAAGAACGTCGCCCCTGACCGCCTCCCCTCTCGTTGTAGCCAAAAGTTACAAACAAGTCACTCATTCGTACTTCTCTATGTTGTATTTATATACAAAAAAGGAGTAAATTATGGAGTTAAGTGTTTTGGCCGCTGCGGGGTTTTGCCTCGCAGCTTATTCAGTTGTAGGGAACGATTCAATACAAACACTGGGGACATTTCTCAGTTCAAATAAAAAGGTTGATTGGAGGTGGATCTGGTTATTCATAGGCGGTATCTTGGTTACCACGCTCACTTATAGTTGGGTTGTTAATGGCGGCGATATCTCCAGTGGGAGACTAGATAGGATACCCCTTCCAGACGGAGGAATCCGATGGTACCACGTGTGCGCACCAGCGATCTTGTTGTGGCTCACTCGTTTTGGCCTTCCAGTATCAACAACGTTTTTAGTTTTAAGTGTGTTTGCAAGTACGACTGTGTTTGAAGAAATGCTTGTTAAAAGTATTGCTGGCTATGCCGTAGCAGCAGTGTTTGCTTATGCCATTTGGTTTATAATATCAAAATTTTTTAATGAAAGAAAGAAGGTTAAAAACAAAGCTCATAAGAAGTTGTGGAGAGCGGCACAGTGGGCCGCCACTGGGTTTTTGTGGCTCCAGTGGCTAATACATGATATGGCTAATATAGCTGTGTTTTTGCCTAGGCAACTGTCTTTTTGGCACTTATTGTTTGTTTTGGCTGTATTTACTATTGGATTAGGTTTTACACTACGTGCCCGTGGCGGCAAGATACAAGAGGTAGTTTTAAGCAAGAGTGGTACCCGTTTTGTAAGGTCTGCTACGATTGTTGATATTGTTTATGCGATTACTTTATTGGTGTTTAAAGAGTGGAGTGACATTCCCATGTCTACAACTTGGGTCTTTGTGGGCTTATTGTGTGGTCGTGAATTAGCAGTTCATTCGCTTTTTAACCCAGGGCAAAAAGCGATTAAGGCTGTGTGGCCTATTATTGCAAAGGATTTTATTAAAATCTTAGTTGGATTAGCGGTGAGTGTTGGTTTGGTTCTCTTAATAAAATTCGCATTATAAAAGGGGGAGAATATGAATGTTTATGACAATGGAGAGAATAATACGTATTGGGGTTAGGGTTTTTTGGTCCGTCCTGTTCGTCTGGGCAATTCTGTTCTTCACCACGGACGCCAAAGCAGGTAACTTAGATTTAAGAGCATCCGGGGAACTTCAGTATAGATATTTCGGCGGAGCCGTGGCAATCTTAGGCCAGGAACATCGCCTCCATTTAAAAAATGCCGATTTACATGAGACCCTTACAAACTTGGGGGTGTATTACCGTCTCACGGGTTGGCTTACAACCGGCGCCGTTTACCGGATGGCCTTTGCCGAAGATGACGATGAGTGGAAGGTAGAGCACAGGCCCTATCTAGATCTAAGTTTAACAGCGAGAAAGCTTTTTTATGTTGACATTATGTGGCGCCCTAGGTTAGAATATAGAATCAGGGGTGGAAAGCTACGAGTGAGGGTTAGAAAGAAATTGAAAGTTAAGTTTAAAAGAATGCCGGCAAAACCCTTTGTAGCGGCAGAGGTTTTCCTTCCTTTTACTGGCCCCCCGGAGAGGACTCGTGTTTTCGTAGGAATTGAACCGCTGACGGGATTAAGTACTTTTTATTTACTAGAAACAGATTTTGACGACGTTACAGAATATAAAAGTATCGTTGGTATAGATTATAAATTTAGCCTCTAGGATACCGGTGAAGAAAACCCTCATCTTGAACGCAAGTTATGAACCCCTTTCAGTTGTCGGCTGGAAGAGGGGGTTTATTCTTTGCCATTTTTCAATCGATGATCGCCCGTCTGCGAGATTGGAAAAAAATTATGAAGATACAATAGATGCTGGTGAAGGCAGGATCTTTCACAAGCCGGCAGTGATTATCTTGAGGAGACAGATATCAGTTCGACCAAAGAGGATAAAATTGACAAATCCAGCGATTTTCAGAAGAGATAATTATGCATGTCAGTATTGTGGTGTAGAGTGCACACCCAATATAATTTCCATTGACCATATTATCCCTAAGTCCAAAGGTGGAAAAAACACATGGCGAAACCTTGTAACTGCCTGTAAGCCCTGTAATAATGCGAAAGGACACAAGACTCTAGATAAATGCGAGATGGAACTAGGCAGGCTTCCCTTCACACCGGTTTGGCCTAATGATCCCGACACACCAGAAGAGTGGGAAGAGTATCTCTTTTAATCAGTGATAAACTATTTATAAGTATGAAACGACTACTTGAAAATTGGAATAACTTTATTAATGAAGGTGTGTCCGGACCTTTTCATGTAATTAAGCGTGATAAAAAGATCAAGGGCAGAATTCACTATGTCATTATACACACACCCAGTGATGCGTACGTTCCTTCTCGGCTATATCAAATGGGCAGGAAGAATGCCCAAGGCTTAGCAGACGAACTAAATGCATATAATTCTGAAAATGGCGGTCTGTTTGAAAACCCAGAGCTTGCCATGGATGAAGATGCATTGAAAACAATTTCAGGCATCATCAAAGTGTCAGAATACCGAGCAAGAGGTGACTTATATGAAACTCCTACTTGAAAATTGGCGCAGGTATCAGAGAATGGAAGACCGCATAAGCTATCTTGAATCAGGCAAGCGTTTTGTCTTAGACGAACTCGTTGAAGTAACGGAAGAGGATAATAATCCACGTCTTTCAGAACAAGAATTAAATAAAATTAAAAAATGGGCCGGCTTAAGCGGACAACCTTCTTTTTTGGGCAGAGGTACGATGGGCAGTGCCTATCGCTTTGGAGACAAAGTTTTAAAAATAACTAGTGACACCAGAGAGGCAAAGGCTGCCGCAGCCATAGTGGGCAAAGACCATCCCAACGTATATACAATCTTAGCAGTTGGTCGTCGAGATCCACGGGATGTTGCAGAAAGCCCTGTTAATAAACACTTTGTTGTTATATACGAATTTATAGAGCATTATGTAACCAACCCTTCGATGCTTAGTGCAACGAAACAAATGGTAGCAAAAACCCACAGAGACAAGGGCCAGAGCATATATTATAATTGGAATCCTGCGCATCTATCGAGAATGAGAGAATTGGTTGAGGATCTCATACAGAGAGCAGGGAAAAACCCGGATATTTTAGGCCCTCCTAAAGAGGGGTACGGCAGCATGCGCCCTAAAGTAGAAACAATAGCGAACAACTTAGGGTGGACTTCGGAAGATCTAGAGGTGTTCATGGTATTCTGGAATTTAGATTACCCCTCTGGCGGCAGTCCACGACGCAGCCTCGACACTCCAGAAAATATTATAGAATTTGTTGATAGTTCCGATCTTTTGAACAGTCCGATAGCAAGGCACTTTCATGAGTTGGCACTGGGGCTAACCTTCCTTCAACAAAATGGTATTACGTTTGCGGATTTAAAGACCTCCAATGTAATGGACAAAAACGGACAAATTGCAATTATTGATATTGGAAAGTCAGCAGTCAAAGGCAGCCCAGAGCTGCCTATGGTAGGCTAATAGTTTAGAATAGGACTACTTATTATTATGAATTTCTCACTACGTGAATGGAAACAATTTCGTAAACTCACCCTTCTCATCGAAGGTCGCATTGACGACGCAAAGAAAGCGGCCCCGTTGGTTATGGCAATCAGCCAAGTGGTAAAAAAGTTTAATCCAAACGAGAACTCCTTTGTTGAAGAGTGGGTTAAGAGAGATCCATCAGGGAATCAAAAATACCTTGTCTGGGTTATGAAAGAGGCTGAGGCGGATTTGAAGCGATATTACCACTCCAACTACTCTAAGATGCTTGACATGTTCAACGAGTTTTTGGACAAGGGCTATGTCGCCACTGACGATGACGAAGACATTGACCCAGAGAGGAGAAAGGAACTTTCTAACAACGTAGTGAAAGAAGCTGTCAATAGGGTCTGGCGCAAGATGATTGAGGGGTTTGGCTCTCGGGTAGGAATGTTAAAACGGTTTGATGAACTCGTTAAAAGAAAGCTAATTCGTGGAAAGGAAACCGATATTAACCAATACACTGATTTCAGCGCTGTGGCCAATATGATTGACGAGGTCGAAGAAGAGATTGAAAAAAAAGAACAACAGAAACAGGCCGAGAGAAACATCGATGTCATCCACAAGGACGAGGACTTCTTTATTTTTGAGCCCTTGGCTTTTGAAGCTTCCTGCCATTATGCTCAAAGATACGGTGAACGGGGCACGAAATGGTGTATTTCTTCCGATGACTACCCACGGTATTGGGAAGAGTTTGCAGCGAATGACAACAAGTTTGTTTTTGTTTTCAATAAGCACGGCGATAAGTTCTCCATCCAAAACAATGAATGGGACCGCCCACAAGACATTGCTGGTCACACAGCAAATCACGGAACAACAGTTTGGGACGCCGCTGACAACCCGATGAGTTTTAGCGAGTTCATTGACCACAGTGGGGTAACACCAGAGTTGGTAGAAAAGATCACGGATCATTACGCAGATAATCACGGGATGGAGATCCAGAATGAGCGTAGCTCTAACGAAGAAGAGCTTGAAGAAGCTAGGTCGATGTGGGAGAGGATGAAAGACGAAGAGGAAAGAGTTCAGGAATTAAATATGGATGTTGTCTTAGATCTTACCGACGACGAGGATGGTGATTTTCAGATACTGGATCTCGGGTTCACCATTTATCTTCCAAGGGCTCTTTTTAAAGATGAACACTCTGTGAGAGAGGCATTTGATGATGCAGAAGATACCATACAAGAGATGATTGATAACAATCACGACATTGACGGATATGCCCATAGTGTAAGTTTTGAGTCAGACCCAGGACGCCCTGGCACTTACGGCATCCACGTTAGTTACGACGGTAATACATTTTCAGCAGCTAGCGACTTCTATGATTACATTTCAAGTTTTGTTTACAGTGTTTATAGTGTCGCCGGGTATGATTTCCATGATGAAAAAATAACCATAGAAGACTTGCCCTCCCTGACGAAGAAGATTTTTTATGCTATGGCGGTCGAAGACCCCGACGCAACCGTTGCCGACCTCCCAGAGTACGAGCACTTCTCTTATGTTTTGGAGGAGCACCCATCATTTGATGCGGCTATGACTTCCCCACGTTTCAAAGTGGGGAGATACCCTGCCGATGTTACAGGACCCCAGCGCAGTGACTTTTCCAAGGCAGTTAAGGAGAGGCTCGTCAAGTGGTTATCCAATGCTATAAGCGCAGAGCAGCTGGAGCTTGGGAGATCCCCCAATAAAGAGTTGGCAACCGAACGCAAATGGCACACCGATAACACCCTGAATAGATGGCTGGAAGTTCATCCACGAGTAGATTGGTCAAGTGCCAATGACCAAACAATGGATCTTGTTATCCGGATGTTTCAGGAACTACCCCCAGAAAAAGGTTCAACCCCTTTGCTGGCCACGGAAATTATGGACGAGAACTGGGATGTAGTAAGACAGATTGCCGTAAGGCAGTTTGCAGAAAGTTTCCCTGACACGCCCTTGACGGAGGGGATAAAAAAGAGGCGTAAAATGCGTATAAAATTTAGGTAGAAATAACAAAAAAGCAAACCAGCCCAGGGGAAACCCTGGGCTTTGATGCTTTTAGGAGGTTTATTATGTTAAGAAAAATATTTGCAATATCATGGATTTGGGGTGTACTGACCCTGGTAAATTTAGGTTTGGCGGTTAATAGTTTTGTGGACTTTCGCAAGGATATGTTGATTTTTAATCTTCTATGCGCAGCACTATGCTGTTTGGCATGGATTTCTTCTAGAATTCAGGAGGTGTTATAATGGATACTGCAGTGATGATATGCTTGGCGGCAACGTCCTTGAGCTTTGCGAACGCAGAGCAGGTCTGTAAGCAGGCTGATGTTGTTGTGGAACTGGCAGAAAAATACGATATCAAACCAGAAATAATTGTTTCAATGGTTTACCATGAGAGTAATTGGAATCCCAAGGTTGTAAGTAGGGCAGGTGCTTGTGGCCTGACCCAGGTAATCCCAAGGTGGACCAAAAGTCCGAAGTTAACCTGCAAACAACTCAAGGAAGATCCAGCTCTTTCCCTCAGAGCGGGGGTCGCCATGCTGGACAAGCTTTTAACTTCAAAGAAGTATGCTGATGGCAATATAAAAATTGCACTTTGTGCCTACAACGCAGGATATAGTAATTGTAGGTCTCATAGAACTGCCCGGCGCAGCAATCGCTATGGAAGAGGTATCTTAAGAACTGCTGAAAAATTTAAGGGAAAGATGTTATTATTTGAGGACGACCTTGAAGCAGAAGTATTTTAGTGAAATTTTACGATTTTGTCTTTGAATATGAAAAGGTTGTTGTGGGCGGCACCCTTGAAGCGATGTTATACGCTTTCGTCAACAACCTTCCCATAATATATAATTTAAAAACAAAGCCAAGATATTTTGAGTTTTTGAATGAAGACGTAGATCTTAGTTCTTTAGACCTGGAAAACTCCCTAACTCATCTTGACACACCATCGGGAGTCCAAACCGTAGGCATGCCCGAGAGGGATCTTTGGACATATCTGGTGTGGGCACTTTCCCTGGCAGGCAATATATTGATGACCGATAAGGTTAATAGCATCCGAGCGCAGCCCAACAATACACTCAAAGTAACAACTGACAATTCTAGGTTTGCAAAAATAAAATATAAAGAATTGCTGGTATTTGATTCGGAACTCTTGTATAATATACCAAACAAAGTCCTGAAGCAGGCCGGGAATTTATATAAAGTTTATGATTGGATGAATATAACGAACGGGATGAATCAGAAGTTAGACCACCTCCAGTTTGATGATAGTTTTGTTAAAGAAATATATCTTTACCCAACGGATCGTGTGGACGGCGAGCAACTGAATCTGAAAGACATCTTGGTGGTTTCATATCTAGACGAGCAACAGTTACAAGATTTTGATTATTCAGATACATATGCAAAGTTCAAGACTTTGAAATTATTGAAGCAGGTTGGAGTTAAAGGGAATCAAAATGGCTGGAGAACAAAGAAGAAAGTAAAAAGAGTATATTACTCATTTAAGCTGGAAACCACAAAGCGTGAGATAATCCCCATTAATAGAAACATATATGAAGACTCGGATGAGATAAAGTTTATGAACGTCGATTGCAGAGAATCTTTGAGAGAATACACCGATAGAGCGGCCCCCGAAGATTACATTTATAAGTTGTTCAGTGGTGTGTTCAGTGGTCAAGAAAGGTAGTCCACATATCGCCGGGATTATTCCCGTGGCGGGACAAAAATTAGATTATAGCTTCCCTTGGCACGACTGCCTTCAGCCTGTCGCAGCTAATTTTTTAGCAGTTGAGCACGCTGTGGCTGAGTGCGCCTACGCTGGCTGTAAAACAATATGGATCGTGTGCCATGATGATATACAGCCACTTATCCGTCATCGCCTGGGAGACTATATTCAAGACCCACAAAAGATTGAGAGAACAAATTATCAAAAGTTTCCACACATGCGCAGAAGAGAGGTTCCAATTTTTTATGTGCCGGTGCACCCGAATGATCGCTTTAAGCGTGACTGTTTGGCTTGGAGCGTATTGTATGGAGTTTTTTCAGCTAGAAAGATGTGTCACGCTATGAGCAAGTGGATGGCCCCTAGGAGATATTTTGTCACCTTTCCATATGGTATATACCCTATCACCAATATAAAGCACAGTAGAGCTAAGATTATTTCAAATGACAGTTTTTTCTTTTCCTATGAAAATAAAACTATTGTGGACAACGAGTACTTGCCCTTTACTTTGAATTTTGACCAAGCGGAGGAGTTCAGGAAGAAGGTTAAGAGAGAAGGCACGGGAGTGTACCACGCACCAGGGGCTAACGAGCTAGCAGAGCTAGAGAAGCTCCCTCTGGAGGAAAGATATTCGGCAAGATACTTTTCTCTTTCTGATGTGTTTAGTTTTAATGTTGGGGAAGAGAATAAGATCGATTTGGACTGGTATTATAATATTGACAATTGGGGTGGATTGTGCGATTATTTAGGGTCGGAAGAGAGGAAGAGTGTGCGCCGTCCCCCTAAATCAATTTTACATTATCACGAATTTTCTCCCATAGGGTATGATATTGAATAATTAAAACACATAACCGTCTAAAGGAAGGAGGTAGAGCTATGAAGGCAAACTATTATAACAATGTTGTTCCGCAAACTAAAGAGGCCGTAGGGTTTCCACTAAATCACGTTGATCTCGACACAGATCAAGAAAATTTCATTGAGGCTGTCTATGATTGTAGAGAGTTGACTCTGAAGAAAGAAGAGCTAGCAGAGTTGATACAGGATCTTAAAGATTTAACACCAGACGATATCGAGTATACCGAGACAATTGATGAAATAAATAAACTTGTGGAGGAATTGTGAGCCAAGATATACCCTTTGTGGGATTACACGCACACGATGGTTTTAGTGTTGGAGACGGCTTAGGATTTCCCCACGAACATTTTGATTTCGCCCACGAGAACGGCTTGGATGCTCATGCTATCACTAACCATGGTAATATGAATTCCTTGCCGCACATGGTGATGCACTTGGAGAAGATGCGAGCCGAGGGCAAAGAGTTCAAAGCCATTTATGGAATGGAAGCTTATTTTATACCTTCAGTCGCAGAGTGGAAGCAGGAGTATGAAAAAAACAGGGCTCTGAAAAAGAGAGCGAAAGCCGAAGAAAGATCCGCAACCGTCATTGAAAACGAGGGTGAATCTCGCAAGGCAAAGAATATTCTTAATCGTAGAAGGCACTTAGTGCTCTTGGCGCAGGGTCAAGAAGGCTTAAACAATCTATTTAAGATAGTATCTTTAAGTTATCAGTCGGGCAACTTTTATCGATATCCTAGGGTGGATTATGAAATTCTGGAACAAAATAATGCTGGGATCATTAGTACTTCTGCTTGCCTTGGCGGCGTTTATGCTGGATGTTACTGGGAGAATAGAGAGCAAGGTGAAGAAGCTGTCCTGCGTGCTATGCGGGAAACGTCGGAAAAAATGATCTCCATTTTTGGAGATCGCTGGTATGGCGAACTTCAATGGAATAACATTCCCGAACAACACGAGCTTAACCAATACGTTATACGTGTCTGCAGCGAGTACGACATTGAGCTTATCTCAACTTGTGATTCACACTACCCCCGTCCAGATGCCTGGAGGGACAGAGAACTATACAAGCGTATCTCTTGGCTCGGCAAGAAGAAGCCAGATTGGCTGAGCGACGAACTGCCCGAGTCTGTTGATGAAATTGGGTATGAACTCTACCCGAAGAACGGCAATCAGATGTGGGATGCATATAAAAAGTATTCCGCCGAAGTTGGCGTTAAATACGACGATACCCTGGTCCTTGATTCAATCACCAGGACTCATGATATTGCCACACAGAGAATTGAGGATTTCACTCCCGATAATACTGTACGCCTTCCAAGCTTTGTTGTCCCGGAGGGTACTGAGTCAGCTGACCAAGCCTTAAGGGATCTTTGTGTGCAGGGTTTAGAGAGTAAAGCTTTGGTTAGCGAAGTATATACACAGAGGCTAAACAAAGAACTTGAAGTAATTGAACATCGTGGATTTGCTAAATATTTCCTTACGATGAAGGCTGTTTCTGATAAGGCCCAGGAGCTATCACTGGTTGGCCCCGGTCGTGGTTCTGCCGCTGGTGCGTTGATTTCATATGTCTTAGACATCACCCAGGTAGATCCTATCAAGTATGAATTACTTTTTGAGAGATTCCTAACAAGAGAGGGGAAAGGGTATCCAGATATTGATTATGATGTTGCCAATCCTATGCGACTTAAGGAACACTTGATTGAAGAGTGGGGGCCGACGACGGTTGTACCTATTTCAAACTTTAACACACTTAAGCTACGTTCGCTGATTAAGGATATTTCTAAACTTTACGATATTCCTTTTACGGAAGTTAATGCTGTGACCAGCAAGATGCTTTCGGAAGCGACCCCTCTTGCGAAGAAGAAGCACGGCATTAAAGCTGGAATATATGCGCCAACTTTTGAGGAGGTTATGGAGTTTTCAGATAGCCTGCGTAAGTTTTTGATAAAATATCCTAAAGTAAAAACGCACGTTGAGGCTCTCCACGGGTCGGTTCGTTCTGTTAGCAGACATGCAGGTGGCGTGGTGATCGGAGAAGATTTAGACCACCATATGCCCCTTATTAACTCAGGGGGCGTGACTCAAACTCCATGGTCTGAAGGTCAGACGGTGCGCCATCTTGAACCAATGGGGTTTATCAAATTTGACATCCTGGGTTTATCTACGATTGAGATGATTGAGCAGGCCATTGTCAATGTCCTTAAGCGCCACCACAATAATGAGAGCCCAACCAGCGAGGAGGTGTGGAAGTTTTATACGGAGAATTTACACCCAGACAATATTGATTTAGAAGATGAGGGTGTGTGGAAGAATATATTTCATAAGGGGAAGTTCGCAGGAGTGTTTCAGTTTACGCAAGATGGCGCACAAGAGTTGTGCAAGCGTGTCATGCCAAACAATATCATTGATTTGTCTGCGATTACATCCATTTATCGCCCAGGGCCATTGAGTGCGGAGGTTGATAAAAATTATGTGTCAGCGAAAAACAACCCATACGGCATTAAATATATTCACCCCATTGTCCGTGAGGTGACCGAGAGCACCTACGGGTTCCTGATTTTCCAGGAGCAGATTGCGATTCTAGCTCATAAGCTTGGTAAGGATGTTACGCTAGATGAAGGTAACATGTTAAGAAAGCTTCTCACGAAGAAGGGCTCTACAAAAGGTTATGATAAGAAGGCAGAGATCCATGATAAGTTTATTAATGGATGCACGGAAAAGGGAATTACTGAATATGAAGCAGAGAAATTGTGGTCTACATTTGAGTACTTCAGTGGGTATGGGTTTAACAAGAGTCACGCCATAAGCTATTGTTTTATTTCCTACCAATGTGCTTGGCTCCTAAACTACTACCCCGAAGAGTGGCTGGCCGCTTTTCTTGATAAGGAGCCAGAATCTCGCAAGGAGAATGCAATTAGCATTGCAAAAAGTTTTGGCTATGAGATAGAGCCGATGAATGTAAATACCTCGGATACGACTTGGCTTGTATCTCAAGACGGAAAAAAACTGATTCAACCTTTGACTTCGGTGAAGGGTCTGGGGGAAAAGGCTGTTGAGCAGATTATGATGCACCGCCCCTTTGCGGCCATTGAGGAGTTTTTGTTTCATGAGGAGATCTCATATTCAAAGTTAAATAAGAAAGCTCTAGATGTCTTAGTAAGGAGCCAAGCTTTAAATTGCTTGATGGATGATCGCTTCTCTGGTCTTAGGCACTTTTGGTCTTGTGTTGCCGTTGACCGTGTTAAATCTCTTAAGAAGTTTAAAGAAAACATTGAGGTTTATGAACCAGAAGGGGATTTTACAGAGGAGGAAAAGATTGAATTCCTTGCATCACTGACAGGGGGGTTCCCGATTCATAAAGTGGCTAGCCCTGAGCTTATACAGCGGTTGGAACATCACTGTGTACCTCCCATTTCTAGTTTTGACGTGGATTTAAAAGTAGCGTGGTTTATACCCAGAAAAATAAATGTTAAGAAGACAAAGCACGGAAAAGAATATTGGATTGTAGAAGTGATAGATTCGGACAATAAAGTTACCAAGATCAAATGTTGGGGTATCCGACCAGAGAAAGATAAGATATTTCTCAATCGCCCTTACATGAGTAGGCTTGAATACAGTGAGCAGTGGGGGTTTTCCACACGCTCGGTTCGTCATAATTTTAAACTTTTAGCTTGACAGGTGTGAACAAAGTATGATAAAACAGATGAAGAAGGCTTTTGAGGAGTGGATTAAAGATGAAGACCCTTTTCCCGATAGTGCTATTGAGTGGGACCACTACGATTCAAATGTGAGGATTGTATTTTTTAGAGTGGAAGGTCGGTGGGATACGGAGATGAAAAGGGGCATCGCAAAGTTTTTAAGACAATATAAACCCAAGGTTTTAGCAAACAGAATTATAAAAGGAGGATGAGTTGATTTTAGAATATTATATCATGAGAGAGGATGTTCGCCCGCCCACAAGGGCTAACCCATCAGATGCGGGCTTGGACATCTTTCACAGCCCAGACACCAGCGAGTTCAAGGGTTTTTGCGACGGTACCGTTGTCATCGATCCGGGCCAAAGCGCCGTGCTTTCAACGGGGTTGAAGTTTGGGGTGCCGCACGGGTATATGCTGGAGGTTAAGAACCGTTCTAGTGTGGCTGCAAAACAAAGCCTATTGGTTGGTGCCTGTGTAATTGATTCTGGATACGATGGAGAAGTATTTATTAATCTTCACAACGTGGGAACAATGCCTCGTTACATCAAAGCCGGCGATAAAATCGCACAAGTGGTGATGGTCCCGGTAGTTCATTTCCGTGCCATGGCCACAGCAGAGGACAACTTATACCAGTGGTACCCAATCACAATCAGCGACAGAGGAGATGGGGCCCTTGGCTCCACCGATAGGAAGTGAGTATTAAAGTAAAAAATAAAAAGTCCAAGAATCTGGAGAAAGAACTTACGAAGAAAATTGGCCTCTTTGATAGAACACCGGACGAGTGCCTAACCTGTAAGAAAGCTTTTGACAAAAAGGATAAAGAGATGGTAACATCTTGGTATGTGGTTGTCCGAGAGGAAGAAAAGAAAGTAAATTTATATTGCCCGAGCTGTTGGGAGAAGGCAATGGAAATTATAGAGGATTTTAAAAATGATTTATCTGACTCCACATAACTTTGAAGACGAGATACTAGAATCTGATGTCCCCTGCTTGGTTAAGTTCAGCAACAGGGGCTGCCCTTTGTGCCTTGGGATGGAAGATGTCTACGAGGCACTGTATTCCAAGTATGGGTCTAAAGTAAAATTTGGTACCATAGATACAAAAGTTAACCCAGATCTTGCGGAAGTATTTGAGATCGATGGTGTCCCAACTATTTTTTATTTTTCTAAAGGAAGTGCAGAAGAGGTACCCTACCCAGAAGACCCTGATGCTTACTCTGGATACGGGCAACAGTATTTAATTAATTATCTAAACCAAAAGGTAAGTGAGGGATAGGATGGACCAAGAGAAAGTAGCTTTTGACGATGTCTTACTGCAGCCGCAGTATTCGGATATCTACACTAGAAGCGATATTGATTTATTAACTGTTCTGGGTGACTTCTTTTTTGAGTTACCTATTATCTCAAGCCCAATGGACACGGTCACGGAAGAAGCCATGGCTCTTTCAATGTACCGGGCCGGCGGCCTGGGAATAATCCATAGATACAATTCAATACCTGAGCAAGCAGACCTCGTCCAAGCGGCGTGCCAGCTGGGGGCTAGTCATATCGGCGCAGCAGTGGGAATTACTGGCGATTACCTTGAGAGGGCCCAGGCATTAGTTGCAGCAGGCGCAAATTTTATCTGCATTGACGCCGCTCACGGTCACCACATCTCTATGAAAAAAGCCTTGCTAAGTCTGAGACAAGAGTTGGGTTTTAGTATACACCTTATGGCGGGGAATGTTGCAACAGCAAGAGGCTTTCAGGCCTTGGTGGACTGGGGCGCTGACAGCATTAGAGTCGGCATCGGTGGTGGAAGTATTTGTACAACCAGGATTCAAACTGGTCACGGTGTACCTACCTTACAGTCAATCATCGACTGCGCCAAGCTGGCCAGAGATACCGGAGTACAACTAATAGCAGATGGTGGCATTAAAAATTCTGGAGACATTGTAAAAGCCCTGGCCGCAGGGGCCAACTTTGTAATGCTAGGTTCTCTTTTGGCTGGGACTGAACAATCCCCCGGTGATGTTATAACGGCCAAGGACGGAAATAGATTTAAAAAATATAGAGGCATGGCCTCCTACGAGGCACAGAGTGATTATAAAGGGCCGTCTCATCATGTGGAAGGGGTATCTAGTCAGGTGCCCTTCAAAGGCCCAGTTGAGGAAGTTATCAAGGACTTGATGGCAGGTGTTCGTTCGGGACTTTCATATTCAGGCGCAAGGAATACTTTAGAGCTTCAGACGAGTTGTGTATTTATTCGCCAAAGTTCCAGCAGTGTACGAGAAAGCAGCCCTCACATTTTTTTAGATTATGGAATCAAAAAGTAAAAAGATATGTTTTTTTGATACGCCCAAGAGGCATATTGATTTAAAATTAAGAATTGAGTACGATGGATTCAAGTTCTCAGAATTTATGAGACTATTGGTCACAGCATATCTTGAGAGGGACGAGAGGCTAGTAGCTTTTATTGAAGAGAAGAAAGAGGAGAAAGCGGAACAAAACCAGAAAAAGAGAAAGGATTCACAAAAAATGCACGAAAGGGCTAAAGAGAACGTGGATAAGTTTGCTTTGAACGAAGACGAGATAGAGAGTATATTTGATATGATAGAACGGGAGCACCAAGAATTATGAACTGTAAGGATATTTGTAAACAATGTGCTATTCCTTGCGAGGAAACGAATTGCCGACAATGGATTAACTACGAAGAGGATCTTAACTGTTGTTTGGTTGCAGTCGATAAGCACGGGGACATGACATTGCGTGAAGTAGCGGATAGGTTAGGAATTAGTTTTGTAAGAGTGCAGCAGATACACAAAACGGCATTGAAGAAAATGGCCAAAAAGATCAGATTTCAAAATATTCTGTAAAACAGACTTTTGTTTTTTTCTAAACTACTTATAGTTAGAACAATATTGGGAGATTTTATAATGTCTAAGAAAATTCTTAAAGAGAATACAATTCGCAGATTCATGAAGCTGGCCAGCCTTGGCGGCTTGAGTTCTGACTTTATCACCGAAAACTGTGAAGAGGAAGATCCCCTGGCAGGGCCTACTGTTACTGAGCCCCTTGGTGAAGAAGAGCTTCCCGGCGAAGATCTAGAGGCCGAAGAGATGCCGATGGACGATGAGCCGATGGACGATGAGCCGATGGACGATGAGCCGATGGGTGAGGAAGTTCCTGAAGGGGACAGAGAAGAATTAGCTCGCAAAGCCATTGAGGCCGTCGCAGCTGCTCTTGGGATTGAAGTTGATATCTCTTCCGAAGACCACGATCATGACGAAGAAGGTGAAGACCTTGAACTCCCAGCTGAAGAGGAGCTTCCCGGTGAAGAGGAGCTTCCCGGTGAAGAAGAACTTGGTGA
>Ga0208790_1000194_pt1 | contig 32204 bp, 53 predicted proteins | sample 10_taG_FD_184083 | JGI IMG/M metagenome (GOLD analysis project Ga0208790, IMG submission 184083) | Marine viral communities from the Subarctic Pacific Ocean - 10_ETSP_OMZ_AT15264 metaG (SPAdes) (version 2) | ecosystem: Environmental > Aquatic > Marine > Oceanic | place: Pacific Ocean | collected... | reverse complement strand
ATTCTATCGCAAATGCAAGTGAGTTAACTTTTGATTTTGATAGCCCATCCTTTAGTGGGGAAGGAAAATCATCACATTATTTAACCGTAGAGAATATTGAGAAAACTCGTAAAGACGCAATAAAAGCTGCTGAAAAAGCTGCGGCTGATAAAGTCATAGCAGATAAGAAGGCACTAGCGGTCAACAAATTTAAAGCAAATTTAGAAGCAAGATTTTATACTGCTTTAGCAAAACAAATTACTGATAATGTATTTGGTTCAGATGGTCTACAACAAGACTCTGGTACATTTACATCACCAATTGGTGGTGAAGTAATAACTTGGACAACAACATCTGGTGAGTCACCAGATACCGTTACCGTAGTTGTCACAGAAACAGATGGCACCGTGACAACATATACTTTACCTAAGGAAGATAATTCATAATGTTTAAAAGTATAGCAGTTTTTTTACTAACATTATTGCTAGTTAGTTGTGCAGGTAAACCAGACTTTGATGTTAGAAAACAAGTACCAGTAGTTAAAACTTTAACTACAATAGAAGCACCTGTAGGTGAATCTATTATAATTGCTGTGTATGATTTTATTGATATGACAGGTCAAAAGAAACCTGGTGGCAATTATGCTACAATGAGTACGGCAGTAACCCAAGGTGCATATCAAATATTAATTAAAGCATTACAAGACGCAGGTGATGGTAGTTGGTTTAGAGTTGTTGAGAGAGCAAGTCTCCCAAGTTTATTACAAGAAAGAAAATTAATTCGTTCCACAAGACAACAAGTTGATGGAGATAAAGCAGAACCTTTACCACCATTATTATTTGCAGGTGCATATCTTACAGGTGGTATTATAGGTTATGATAGTGATGTAAAGTCAGGTGGTATTGGTGCAAGAATTTTAGGTATTCAAGCACATAAACAATACCGACAAGATATAGTTACTATTATTTTAAGATTAGTTAATGTACAAAGTGGTGAAGTAATATTATCAATAGTGGTTGAGAAAACTATATTTTCAGGTGAAACTGGTGGAGATGTATTTAAATATTTTGACGCTGATACAATGTTATTAGAAACAGAAGTTGGTACAGCAAGAAACGAACCAGTTACCTATGCAGTAAGAAAAGCAATAGAAAAAGGTATAGTAGAATTAATAAAAGAAGGTGATGAAAAAGGTTTATGGAAAATTAAACTACCACCTGAACCAGTAGTTGTTGAAGAATCAGACGCAGAAGTTATTACAGAAGAAAAGGTTAATGTAGTTATAGAACAACAAGAGCCTAATGTAGAGAAAACATACGAAGATTATTTAGCAGAAAAAGAAGCTAAAAAAGAAGAACGAAAAAAATTAATACAAATAAAAATAGCTTGTGATAAAAACCCTAATCCACAAGGTAAAGTATCTAAAGAGTGTACAGAATTAATTGATGAAAAAGATTGGGCAGACGTAGATAAGGACGCAGAAGTAGAGGAGAACACAAATGAAGAAACTAATAATGACTCTGGTGATTCTTCTAACAACAACGATTAGCTGTTGGGCAGGAAATTCAATTTATATATGGCAAGTTAACCAAGACGCAGATGGTTCTGTCTATATAAAACAGGACGGTGCAAGCAATTCTTTTGGTATAAGTACATCATATCCATTTTTAATCAATGGAGATAATCTTACACTTATCATAAAACAAATAGGTAATAGTAATATTGCAACTGATAGTAACCATAGGGCATTTATGGGTTCTAATATGACCTTTGATTACTTAGCAACAGGTAATTCTAATGTATTAAGATTAGATTTAGATGATGTAGGTGCAGATGGACACTATTATGATATTGATATTACAGGTGGTTCAAACATAGTAGAAATAGATACAAATACAAGTGATGATGTACAGGACACCCATGTTGATTTAGATATAGTAGGAGACTCAAATGATTTTTGGATGAATAGCCACGGTGATTCACACTTCTTATATGTGTTGATTAGTGGAGATTCTAATGATGTTGAGTTTTATAGTAACAAAGCAGAATCAAAAGGTATGGTTGGTTCATCTAAAGCAAATGTAATGATAGGTCCTGATGTTGCTTCTCACGGTGTCTTTGCAGATGATTCAGGTGATGAAGGTGCAACAATAGATTTTTACATTGTAGGAAATTCTAATACTGTCCACGCAGGAATTTGGGGCGAAAGCAATTATATGGTCCATGATGTCATAGGTAATTCAAATATTTTAGATGTTCATTCCTGTTGTACAAGCAGCCACGTAAGGATGATACAAAGAGGTGATGACAATTGGTTGAAAACGGTTACAAGTGGAAACGATAATACATTTACTTACTATGCAAATGGTGATGACAATAAAGCATATGTTTATCTTTATACAGATGACGCAAATGTTAATCTTAAACAACTTAATGATGACAACTATGCTTACCTTTATGTATCAGGTGATTCAATATACGACTATACTTTACACGTGAATCAAGACGGTAATGATAGTTGTAATTATTCATATAACAGAAACAATCAAACAGCAGATTATACTAATACGATAACTGGCGGGTGTTAAAAATGAGAAAGTTATTATTTTTAGTATCCTTTCTGGTACTTTTTTGTACTAGTGCGCTTGCTGTAACCATTGGTTCAGTTGCAGATAAAATGGGTCAAACTTGGAACGAAAGAGATGGACAAACTGAAACAGTAATTAAAGGTTATCTTTTAGAAATGAACGACTTTCTCCAAACAGGAGAAGATGGTGGTATGATTTTACATTATAAAGATGATACTAAATTTACAATGGGTCCGAATACAGAATTAATTATTGATGAATTTGCTTTTGATACTTCTGTTATACCAATAGAAATTGCTATGAACATATCAGTTAATGTTGGTACATTTACATACGAGTCAGGACAGGTATCTACTTTAGGTGGTGAGGTTGAATTAGTTACACCAACAGCAACTATAACTATGCAAGGTACTGCTTTTTCAGGTACAGTAGATAGTTCAGGTCAAACAACAATCACATTATTACCAGATAGTTCTGGTGATGTAGGACAAGTAACCGTAACCAATGAGGCAGGTTCTCAAACATTAACCAATGTATATACTTCCGTAACCGTAGTTGGTTCTGATATTATGATTAAAACTCCATCGGCATTAAATAGAATCCAGAAAAAGAATTTGTTTGATATTGATAGTATTGATGATGATATAAAAGAAAAGCACGACCAACAATTTGATAGAGCAGAAAATAATGAAGTAATGCAGGAAGAAATCCAGAAGATGGAAGAAGCTATTATTTCTGAAGAGGTTACAATTACAGAAACAGCAGAAACATATGACGCTACTTCCGATTTAGGTACTTCTGGAACAGAAACAATATTAGATTCAAAATCAGTAGAAGAAACCGCAGTAGACCAAGCAAATGTAGAATCGGATGTTGATACTTCCTATTATGATGAATGGGAAGACGATTTAAAAGATTGGGGATATATTGACGAAGACAATCAAGTATCAGTATGGGATGCTGAAGGTGAAAAGACTATGGATTGGGATGACGCTAAACAGATGTATTCAGAAATGGACCAAGCATACTTTGACGCCATTGGTTGTTCAGATTGTACTTGGGACACAATTAATTGGGACGAGGTTGATTGGGAAGAGGTTGATTGGGATGCTTATTATGATGATTATAATGCTGCTTTAGAAAAATATGGATTAACTTCTTACAATGTAGAAGTAAAAGAGGATGATATAACCGATGAGGTTGAAGATGAAGCTACATCAACATTTGTTGGATATGATTGGGATGATTTTGATATAAACACACCATCAACCTATTATGGTAATGCAGATTATATTGCTGCTGGTGGACCACCAACTTTAACAATGGAAAATTTCTGTGATTATAATGGTTGGGGTTCTTGGTGTGACCAACCATATTTAGATTACTTAAATGAATGGTACAAAGATGACTGGTCATTGTTTAAAGATTATACTAGTTGGGAAAAAGATGCTAGAAAATTATTTAAAAAATGGTATGGTTGGTGTGGTACTTGGGATAATCCAGAGTGGTGTTCTGGACAACCTAAACCTTGGAAGATGGAAGGATTAAAAGACAAATATGTTTCCGAATGGACCAATGAAGATTGGGGTAAATTTTATGACAATACATCTAGTTGGTACTATACAGGAACATATGACGATTCAGGAGATGATTCTACAACATTGGAAGAAGAATATGGTTATGAGGATGATTATGACCAAGATTCAGAATTAACGCAATGGTTAGCAACCGTAGATAATGAGTGGGATTGTGAATACTATGGTTACTATTGGAACAATGCTAATTCTAGTTGTGGTACCGAATGGGTTGACAATAGTGGTTCTGAAACAACGGTAACTGCTAGTGGAGAAATTTTAAATTATACTACAGGAGATATTACTCAAACTTTAACTACAACAGTTGATGGAGTATCTACAAGTACCACTTCAACAGGAAGAGCGTCAACATTAAATAATGAATTTGATGTTGATATTGATACATCTGTTAGTGGGTACTCAATTATAAATAGATATAATGATAGTCATAGGGCATATCTAAAAATTGAAACTGCTGATGAGGCAGATGTTCAAATTATACAAGATACAGAAGCTCAACACTTTGATATTGGCAGTAGTTCCAGCCAACAAAATATAACAATTATACAAACGGATTAAGATAAGATATGCCATCAATGCCAGAAAGTAATCAAACAGAATTAAAAGTAGATATTGCTTCTTTAAAAAAAGATGTAAAGAATGCTAGAGATATACATAGTAGAATTGATAATGCTATTGAAAAGCTTACAGATGTTTCAACAAGTATTAAACAAATGTTGGCTGTACACGAAGAAAGAATTATTAAACAAGAAGTAGCTGATAAAAATTTATATGATTTAGTTGAAAATAGGCGAGCTGAAACAGACGATAATATAAAGGAAGTACATAGTAGAATTAATACTACATCAAAAGAATTTAAAGAATTATTATATTTAACAGAGCAAAAATTAATGATAGAAATTAGGTCAATGAAAAATGGATTTGCTGAACGAGTAGGTGTATTAGAGAGATGGAGATACTTGATTTTAGGGGGTTGTATTATAGCAGGGCTGGTGTTATCTGGCAATTTTGAGGCAATATTTAAACACTTCGGTTAATACTGAAAAGCTTGACATTTTTTGATATATATAATATAATGTGTATATGAGTGGTTATGTAGATTTAAATTATATTAATAAAATTCAACCTAGATTACAACAGTTTAAAAAGAAAAGAGATTATCTCTTTAATTTTAGATGTCCAATTTGTGGTGACTCTAAAAAGAGTAAAACAAAAGCAAGAGCATATCTATATCGAGTTAAAGTAGATATGTTTTTTAAGTGTCATAATTGTGGGTCTTCCCATAATTTGGCAAATTTTATAAAGAGTATTGATAGACAATTATATGACCAATATATTTTGGAGAAATATAAAGGAAATAAAACTTCAATTAAACCTGATTTATTTAAGCAGTTTAAAAATACTACTAAAGAGAAGCTTAAATCTACGCCTCTACAAGGACTTAAATCTTTTAATAGTTTAGATGATAAACATCCTGCCAAAAAATATTTGGTAAAAAGAAAAATACCTGAAGAATTTTTTGGTAAATTATTTTATACTGATAGGTTCCAAGCGTATGTAAATACCATACGACCAGGGACTTTCAATGAACTAAATAAACAATATGAACACCCACGTTTAGTCATACCTTTTTATGATGTAGATGATGAAGTGTTTGCAATCCAAGGTAGAGCTTTTGGTAAAGAACAACCAAAATATATAACAATTAAACTTCAGGAGAATAAACAGAAAATTTATGGACTTAATACTATCAATCTTCATAAACGATTATACATAGTAGAAGGTCCACTAGATAGTTTATTCCTTGATAATTGTATAGCGGCTGCTGGCGCTGATTTAGTATTACCAGTAGAAACAAAAGACGTTGTATTTGTCTTTGATAATGAGCCTAGAAATAAGCATATTATTGATAGGATGTATAAAGTGATAGATAAAGATTATAGTTTAATAATTTGGCCAGATAACATAAGGGAAAAAGATATTAACGAAATGATAATTAAAGGCAAAACAAAATCTCAAGTACAACAAATTATATCAGATAATACCTATTCAGGTTTATCAGCATTAACCAAAATAAATTCTTACAAGCGTTGTTAGGCAGGAGGTCATATGGTGTCCAATAATGAGTCTATAAATGTTAAAAAAAGAAATGGTCGTGGTTTAGAAAAATTAGATATTGAAAAAATCCATGCTATGGTTGAGTATGCTTGTGAAGATATAGCAGGTGTATCTTCATCACAAGTTGAGATGAATAGTGGCTTACAATTTTATGATGGAATTTCTACGGATGAAATTCAACAAATAATGATTAAGTCAGCTTCAGATTTAATTTCATTAGACACTCCAAATTATACCTATGTTGCTTCCCGCCTACTTTTATTCAGTTTAAGAAAACAAATATTTCACAAATTATGGGACCACCCACACTTTTATGACCATCTTAAAGCAGTTATTGATAAAGGGCATTATGATGAAAATATTTTATCTTTATATAATAAATCAGAATTTGACAGAATGGAATATTGGATAAAGCACGACCGAGATTATGATTTTACTTACGCAGGATTAAGACAAGTAATAGATAAGTACCTAGTACAAGACAGGTCTACAGGAATTATATATGAAACACCACAGTTTATGTATATGATGATTGCAGCTGTTTTATTTTCAAATTATCCAAAGAACAAAAGGATGACATATGTTAAAAAATATTATGACGCTATTTCAACATTTAAAATTAATATACCTACTCCCGTTATGGCTGGTGTCAGGACTCCTATGCGTCAGTACGCTAGTTGTGTTCTGGTTGACATTGATGATACTTTACCTAGTATTTTTTCTAGTGATATGGCCATTGGACGCTATATTGCTCAAAGGGCTGGCATTGGGATTAACGCAGGTAGAATCCGTGGTATTAACTCACGCATTCGTGGTGGTGAAGTCCAACATACAGGAGTTATCCCGTTCCTTAAAAAATTTGAGGCGACAGTCAAGTGCTGTACTCAAAACGGTGTACGAGGTGGCTCTGCTACGGTTCATTTCCCGATTTGGCACAAAGAGATTGAAGATATTATTGTACTCAAAAATAACAAGGGTACCGAAGACAACCGAGTAAGAAAATTAGATTATTCAATTCAATTATCAAAGTTATTTTATGAAAGATTTATTAAAGATGATGATATAACTTTATTTTCACCACACGAAGTTCCTGAATTATATGAAGCGTGGGGTACGAAAGATTTTGATAAGTTATATGAAACAGCAGAATCAAAAAGGTCAATACAGAAAAAGAAAGTTAAAGCTCAGGATTTGTTTATGAGTATATTAAAAGAGAGAGCTGAAACAGGTCGTATTTACATTATGAATATAGACCATTGTAATGAACACTCCTCTTTTAAAGATAAAATTAGTATGTCAAATCTATGCCAAGAAATTACACTCCCAACCAAACCACTACAACACATTGATGGTGAAGGTGAAATAGCTTTATGCATTTTATCTGCTATCAATGTGGGTCAAATAAACAGAAGGGATGAATTAGAACCTTTATGTGACCTTACAGTAAGAGCTTTAGATGAAGTTATTGACCATCAGAAATATCCTATTAAAGCAGCAGAATTATCTACAAAAGCAAGAAGAAGTTTAGGGATAGGTTATATTGGTTTAGCTCATTATCTTGCTAAAAAAGGTTATTCATATGAACAGAAATTAGCTTGGAGACAAGTAGATAAATTAACAGAAGCATTCCAATACTATCTATTAAAAGCAAGTGTTGAATTAGCAAAAGAAAAAGGTAAGTGTACTGCCTTTGATAGAACAAAATACGCTGAAGGTATTTTACCTATTGATACATATAAAAAAGAGGTTGATGAAATAGTTAGTAGAGAATTGACTTATGATTGGAAAGAATTAAGAAAAGATATAAAGAAACATGGATTAAGACACAGTACATTATCAGCACAAATGCCATCTGAATCTTCATCGGTTGTATCAAATGAAACAAATGGTATTGAACCACCAAGAGATTATTTGTCTGTTAAAAAATCTAAAAAAGGACCTTTAAAACAAATAGTACCTGAATATGTAAGATTGAAAAACTTTTATACATTACTTTGGGATATGAAATCAAATGATGGTTATATAAATGTAGTTGCAGTTATGCAAAAATATTTTGACCAAGCTATTTCAAGCAATTGGTCTTATAATCCTGAACATTATGAAAATGGCCAAGTACCATTATCAGTAATGGTGCAGGATTTATTAACAACATATAGATTAGGATGGAAGACAAGTTATTATCAGAATACATATGATAGTAAGAAAGAATTTGAAGAACCTGTACACCCGATAGCGTGGACAGATGAAATAAAAGAGGAGGACGAGGATTGCGACTCGTGTGAAATATAGATGAACTTTGTAGTAAATATACCCTATATGAAATGTTGGGTTAAGAAAGAATATTTAAGAGATTTAATTGATGGTCATGGAGAGTTTGAATCTTGTGTATTGGTAGCAGTTAAATCTATACAAGGTAGAGCTTTATTATTTGAAGCATATCTTCCTGAATATGGAGCCTGTTATGACAAACTTCCTATAACAGCACTTGTTTGGAAGAAAGATATTAAACAAGAGGAACAATTATCATTAAACGAGTTATGTTTATGGGATTGTTACAGTTATGATATACATATTTGGACTAAAAAACTTTTAAAAAATTGTGATGTGTCAGTATGGTTGCCAGGGGGAAAGAAAATGCCTGGTGTATATTTATTTACTATTGATAGTTGCCATAGTGATCCAAACTTAATAAATAGTGGAGTTGCTGAAGTACCAGATGAACATAAACAATTTAATTTTGGTAAACTAGACAATGGGCAATTTTTTGCTCAACCTAACAACCGTATGTTATGGTACGAACAATCCTTGAATCCTAAAGAATTAAAGAAGCCTGATTTTAAAACTTCAACTAGATATTTTCATTCTGAACAAGAATCAAAGTGGGCATTTGGAGATTCAGATGATTATTTTTATGAGGAAAAGAAAAGATGAAAACTGTATTTAATAAGACAAAAGGTATAGATTTTACAAAACAACCAATGTTTTTTGGTGAAGATTTGCAGGTGCAAAGATATGATACATTTAAATATCCTTTATTTGATAAATTAATACAACAACAATTAGGATATTTTTGGAGACCAGAAGAAGTATCTTTACAAAAAGATAGAAACGATTATAACGAACTATCTGCTAGTCAAAAGTTTATCTTTACATCTAATTTAAAATATCAAACAATGTTAGATAGTGTACAAGGTAGAGGTCCTTGTTTAGCATTTTTACCTTTTGTTTCTTTACCTGAATTAGAAGGTTGTATAGTTACTTGGGATTTTTTTGAAACAATCCATAGTAGAAGTTATACATACATTGTTAAAAATTTATATCCAAATCCTTCAGATGTTTTTGATACTATTACAGAAGATGAAAGAATACAAAGTAGAGCTAAATCGGTAACTGAAAAGTATAATGAGTTAATAGAATTAGGATATAAGTATAAATTAAATCCTGATAAAGTTGATGAATATGAGTTAAAGAAAAAATTCTATTTAGCATTAATTACAGTTAATATATTAGAAGGTTTAAGATTCTATGTATCATTTGCTTGTTCATTTGCTTTTGGTGAACTTAAATTAATGGAAGGAAGTGCAAAGATATTATCATTGATTGCTAGGGATGAAAGTTTACATTTAGTAATATCACAAAGAATTATTAATAACTATAAAGGTCCTGAAAAAGATAGAGTAATGAGTAAAGTTATAAAAGATACAGAAAATGAAGTTTATAAATTATATGATGAAGCTGTACAGGAAGAAAAGCGTTGGGCAACTTATTTATTTTCTACTGGATCAATGATAGGATTATCAGAAAAATTATTACATAATTATGTTGAATATATTGCTAATAGAAGAATGAAAACAATAGGTTTAAAACCTAAATATGAACAATCTATAAGTATAAATCCTTTACCTTGGACTGACCATTGGTTAAACAGTCGCTCACTACAAAACGCTCCACAAGAAACAGAAATAGAAAGTTATGTAGTCGGAGGAATTAAACAAGATGTTAAGAAGGATCAGTTTAAAACTTTTAAACTTTAATGGCTAAGAGCACAAAATTTAAATGTACCTATTGTGAAGTTGAATATTGGATTAAATGGGAAGAAGAAATTGAACCTGATACTTGTCCATTTTGTGGAGGAGAATCTGGTGTAGAAGAAGATGAAGGTATATTTGTAGATAATGGTAATGTAGATGATGAAGATACTAATTGGGATTGATTATAGTTTAACTACTCCAGCAATTTGTGTACATAAAGGTTCTAAATTTGAGTGGAAGAATTGTACTATATATTATTTAACGAGTGTGAAAAAATATGAAGGTGATTATTTAAAAGGCAAAATTAATGGTAGATTTCATTTACCCTATACCTCCCAGACAGAGCGACACGACCAAATTTCCAGTTGGGCGCTTCGTGTTATTCCTAATACTAATAATAATATTTTTATAGAAGGATATAGTTATGGTAGTAAAGGTCTTGTATTTAATCTGGCAGAAAATATGGGCATATTAAAACACAAACTTTATAGTAAGAAACAAAAATTTGAAGTGATAGTTCCAGGAGTTATAAAGAAAAAAGCAACAGGTAAAGGTAATGCAGATAAATTAAAAATGTATGAGCAATTTGTGAAAGATACAGGTATTGATTTAATGAAAGTATTTGACCAAAAAAAATTAAACAATCCAGTTACTGATATAGTTGATTCTTATTATATTGTAAAGGCAGGTTATGGAAGTTGAATTAATTAATAAAATGGGTAATGATTTAACAGTAGTCAATGCAGCTAGAGTATCATTTTCAAAAAGAAAATTTGCCTGGGATGAAAGTGATGAAAAGTTAATTAAATATTTAGCAAAACATAATCATTGGTCACCATTTGGCCACGCTTCATTACAATTTAGAATTAAAGCACCAGTATTTGTAGCAAGACAATTAGTTAAACATCAAGTAGGTTTAGTTTGGAATGAAGTTAGTAGGAGATATGTAGATTCTAAACCAGAGTTTTATATTCCTTTTATGTGGCGTAAAAGAGCAGAAAATAAAAAGCAAGGCTCAAGTAAAGAAGAAGTAGAATATGATATTATGCATATGGTTAAAGTAGCAAAAGAAACTTATAATGATATGATTGAGGAAGGTATTGCACCAGAAATGGCTCGTATGATATTACCACAATGTATGATGACAGAATGGTATTGGTCAGGAACTTTATATGCGTTTGCTAGAGTATGTAATTTAAGAATACAAGATGATGCTCAAGCAGAAACAAGAGTAGTGGCACAAGAAATTTCTGGTAATGTAAAAGACCATTTTCCTATAAGTTGGAAGTATCTAACAAACTATGGAGAGCCTTTATGATTAAACTAAAACAGGTCCATCCAAAAGATGTCGCTCCAAGCGCGGAGAGCTTTTTAGTCTGTAAAAGTCGGAGACTGTAATATTATGGAGAACAATAATGAAAAAACCTAAATTAGATTTTGGACCTACAAAGAAAGACCACGGTTGGTTCTATTATGTTTGGAACTGGAAAACTTATGTGTTCTATGCGTTATTAATTGTTGGTTCAATACTTGCATTTATAGACCAAGGTATCACAGGTACTCTTTCTGTTATAGGTATATTGTATGGACTTAAATTGTTAGGTAAATTATTTTAATGAAAAAATCTCTAATAGGAAAAGTAAGTAAAGTTTATATAGATACTGCTTTGGTACATAAAGGTCAAGTTCTTAAAAGATTTATTAGAGATAGTTGGAAGGAAGAAAAAGGTTATAGAGGTTCAGCTACTCAATGTTATCAAAGAGAGAAAGAGTGTTTAGAAAGATTGAAAGGTAATATACATTTTCCTCAAATGACAAGTTATGATGACAATAAATTAGAAATTAAAATGAGTTATTGTGGTGAGCAATTTCCATATGATAAAAAACCTAGAACTAAATTACTTCCACAAGTCTGGGAAATATCAGAAGCTTTAGAAGAAGCAGATATAAAATTATATGGTTATAATTTACAATCTAAAAATATTATGCTCCATGATGACATTATAAAAATAATAGATTTTGAATATGCATTACCAGAAAATAGTAAATATGAATATGAAGATAGATTTTATAAACATATTAGAGAGTCTTGGGACCCTAGTATATTTGAAAACAGAATGAAAATATTATTAGTCAATGGTATATTAATGACTAAAAGAAATAGAAATAAATATGAAGAAGAACTAAAGAAGGCAAACGATATGGTAAAAAATGAATGGAATAATTATCAAAAATCAAATGAAGGTAATAGTGCTAAGTGGCGAATTGATAATTTAGATTTAAAACAATATGCAGGAAAAAATAAAACACTTTTAGATTTAGGTGCTAATCACGGTGAGTTTGGTGTAGAACTTCAGAACGATTTTAAATATATTACAGCAGTAGAGCCTTTTGTAGAATCTCCAAAACTACCTGATAATATGAAATGGATTAAAAAAGGATTTAAAGATTTTATAGCAGAAAATGAAGATGTATTTGATGTAGTTTTTTCTTTTGCTATGACAATACAAGTTAGAGATGTTGATAAATTAAATGAAGATGAAATAGCATTAGGACATTATAATTTAGTTACACCTGGAGGTATAATGATTTATGAAACTCAAAAATTAGAATCTCGTCCTTTAAATCAATCTCACGTAGATAAAATGTTAGCAGCTTTTAGAGATAGATTTGGATTTGAATATAAAAATGGTAATGCTAGAAAGAGTGGTAAAAGGCAATACTATGTCTTTAAAAAATGAAAATAAAGGTAGAATGTGGGATGGGAAATCCAGAATACCAACACAACAATATAAGGAGAATTATGATGAAATCTTCGGTAAAAAAACCTACTTTAAAAAAGAAGATAAAAGAAAAAGCAAAAATATCCAAAGAGGTAATCACATTAACAAGGAGAAACAATATATGTTTAAATTAGAATTAGATATTCCAACAATTTATGTTGGTTATGATCCACGAGAGGACCTAGCATATAGAGTCCTAAAATATTCAGCACATAAACACGCATCTGGTCCGATTAATATATATCCAATTAAACAGGATTTATTAAGACGAATAGGGTTATATAGACGTGCATGGACACTCGGAAGCTCTTCTCTTCCCAAACCAAATAATGATTCTGACATTCAGCATCGTGATATATTTGACGGAAAACCATTTGCTACTGACTTTTCATTTTCAAGATTTTTAACACCATTTTTACATAGATTAGAAGGTTGGGCAGTGTTTATGGACTGTGATATGTATTTTAGAAGTGATCCTTTAGAGTTATTTGAAAAATATAATGACCCAAAATATGCCATGTATTGCGTGAAGCATAACTACAATCCCACAGAAACAATCAAAATGTATGGTAATGAGCAATATCCTCTCATTCACAAAAACTGGTCATCCGTTGTTTTGTTTAATTGCGGACATAAAGCACATAATAGTCTTACTGTTGATGATGTCAGCACAAAATCAGGGTCATGGTTACATGGATTTGAATGGATTAAAGACTATGCTCGTGTAAACAATTTTAAGTTTGATGACCTTATAGGCAATCTACCAGAAGAATGGAACTGGTTAGATGGACATAGTTCAGCAGATATTGATGCTAAAAATGTTCACTTCACAAGAGGTGGTCCGTGGTTCAGAGGACAAATATGGGAACCACTAAATGAACAGGACGAAATATATGCTCAGGAATGGGAAAAATTAAGAGATGAAATTGAATCAAAATAAATGGAAAATTGTAAGAACTGTAATGGTGTTATTCGTTGGAGATATATAAATGAGTCACCTGATAAATTTGGGTGGCCTAATTATGGTAGAATATTAAAGGAGAAAGTTATATGAAACATTGGACACTTACTTTCATCAAAAAACATACAGCAAAAGGATCGCATAGGTGGGCATTCTGGCTGGAAGGTATAGTAATAGGTATAGTAATAGGGATGGTATTATGGCAATAAAAAGAAAGATTAAGATAAAAGATGATAGAGGTCCTTTAGATTTGACTAGACGAATTGAAGACCTTGAAAAAGAAAATATTAAATTAAAAAAGAAATTAAAAGAAGAACGAAGACAGAATAAAGAAATGTTGAATTATCCATAATGGGACCATTTAAAATATTAATATTAGCATATCTAATTGGTAATAGTCCAATAGATACACAACAGACTTTTCAAATGCAAGGTTGGTATCCTACTATGGAGGCTTGTAAAGAAGAATTACTTAAACAGAAACCTGATGGAAGATATGAAGTAATGAACGAGTTTGTTATAGATGGAGAGTTTAAATGGGATTGGTTGGTTGCAGGTTGTAAAAATGATGATACAAGAGAAGAATTCCAAGTATGGCCAACATACCCTAAAGGCAAACCAGATGAATTAATAGGTATTGAATTAGAAATAGATAAAATTGATTTATGATTTATATATTTCAAACTAAATGGTCATCTGATAGATATTTAAAAGCTTTTGTTAGACAATACTCACATAAGTTTTTTGAAACAGAAGAAATGGAAGGAGAACAATATTATAGAAATAGATGGCCTGAATGGAATGGAAAGTTAGAAGATACAGATAGAGTTATAGAAGTAGCATTCCAAGGTATAATTCGTAATACAAAAACAGTTTATGATTGTTGTATTAAAAATAATATTCCATTTTATTATTTTGACCAACCTTATTTTTTCTATACAGGTTATGCAGACCATCCAGATTTTAGAGATAGTTGGTATCGTATTTGTAAAAATAATGTACAAAAAACTTATATTAGTTTAGATCCTAAACACGAACATAGGTTTAAAAGAATATATGCTAGTTTAGAAAACAGACAAGCACAGGAACAAATTAGATTAAGAGATTGGAGAACTGGAGGTAATCATAAGCATATATTAGTTATTCCACCTAGTTTTCACACAGCAAGATGGTATGGTATTGATAGACATATATGGACAAAAAATATAGTGAGTCGATTAAAAACATATACAGATAGAAAAATATTGGTGAGACCAAAATATATGGAGAATAAAGATTGGGGTGAGAAAGAAAAGAGACCATTAAGTAAAGATTTAAAAGATTGTTGGGCAATGGTGAGTTGGCATTCAATGTGTGCTTCAGAAGCCATTGTGAAGGGTATACCTTGTTTTACAAGTGAGCATTCCCCAGCTGCACCTGTAAGTTTAAGATTAAATAAATTAAGTATGATAGAAAAACCAATTGTGCCTGATAGAGAAAAATGGTTATGGTCATTAGTTGGTTCTCAATTCACATTCCAAGATATGAGAGGTGGGACAGCATATAGGTATGTAAAGGAGGAGTTATGATAAAAAAATTTATAAATTGGATTAAGAATTACTTTAAAAAAAGAAAATACGATAAAAAGGATCCATTTATATATAAATGAGATATTTAGGAATTAATTGTTTGAACCACGATGGTGCTATGGCAGTAGTTGATAATAATAAAATATTATGGGCTGCTCATTCCGAGCGATATTCTAAAAGAAAAAATGACCAATTTTTAAATTGGGAGATTGTTAATGAAGCATTAAGTTATGGACCTTTTGATACGGTTATATATTATGAAAGACCTTGGTTAAAAAAGTTAAGACAATTAAGAGCAGGTCAATTTAGATATGCATTTGATTATAAAGAATTGCCATCAGTTTATTTAAAACAATTTAATATAAAAATAGATGAATATGTTGAACATCATAAATCACACGCAGCCGCAGGATATTATACAGCACCTTTTAAAGATAGTATGGTGCTTACTATTGACGCAATAGGTGAGTGGGAAACAATGACTATAAGTGATAATATGAATAAAAAAAGATTTTGGAAGTATCCTTATTCGTTAGGATTATTTTATTCAGCTGCTACAGATAAAATAGGTCTTAAAGCTAATGAAGAAGAATATATTACAATGGGGATGGCTGCATATGGTCACCCAGGTGGAATATATGATGTAGATTATTTATTGGAGCGAAATAATCATAAAGGTTTTGGTAATAACTTGGATGGTTATAAAAAGGAAGATATTGCATTAGCTATACAAAATTGTTATACAAGAAAATTTATAGAATTAGTTGATGAGTGTTTTTCACAAAAAGAAAATCTTGTTATAAGTGGTGGTTGTGCTTTGAATTGTGTTGCTAATACAGTAGCCGCAAAAAAATATCCAAAAAATAATATATGGATTATACCAAACCCAAGTGATTCAGGTTCAGCATTGGGTTGTATTGCAGCTGTAAGCCAACAACATTTAGATTGGGAAGGACCTTTTTTAGGACATAATATAGAAGGTGAATATCCAATTGATAGTTTAATTAGTGAATTAAGAAATAGTCAAATAGTTGGTGTTGCAAATGGTAGAGCAGAATATGGACCTAGAGCATTAGGTAATAGAAGTTTATTAGCAGATCCACGAGGAGATGAAATAAAAGATTTAGTAAATCAAATTAAGAAAAGAGAAATGTTTAGACCTTTTGCACCTGCAATATTAGAAGAAGACGCAAAAGAATTTTTTGAAATGTCAGTTGAAAAAAGTCCATATATGCAATTTGTAGCAAAATGTAAATATCCAAAAGATTTTCCTGCTATTGTACACATAGATGGTACAAGTAGAGTACAAACAGTTTCAGAAAAAGATAATCCAGGGTTTTATAATTTACTAAAAACTTGGAAAGATAAAACAGGATGTCCTATGTTATTAAATACATCTTTAAATATTAAAGGTCAACCTATTGTTAATGATAGAAAAGACGCCCTTTCTTTTGAGGCAAAATATGGAGTTGTAGTTTATTAATGAAATACTTATATAATATGGGTTGTAGTTTTGCATTTGGTAATTGTGCAGATAAAAAGAATCATATATGCGATACTCACCTTTCACCAGGTACACTTTTAGCAAAACATTTAGAATTAAAAGAAGTTAATTACGCAAGTCCTGGAGCAGGTATAGATACTGTTTTAAAAAGATTATACACACACGAATTTAAGGACGGTGTTGTATTAATAGGTGTGCCACATTCAAATAGATTTCAAGTTGCTTCTACAAAAGAACGAAGACAGAATAAAGAAAGAAATCCATACAAAGTAGATAAGACATTTGATGATGGTATTATTAAAAGACTAGTATCAAAATTACAAGGTGAAGAAGCTCGTGCTTCTTCTGGTGCACCAATTGGGGCAACACAAGCAAGAAAATTAGCTTTTAGTAAAGGGCCAGAAATACCTAAAGATATGTTTTGTACAAATAGATGGCATTTATTAAATGCACATAATATTGATATAGATGAGCAACAATCTTACCATATTTTTAAAAATATAGTTTTAATACAAGCAAGATTAAAAGAAATGAATATGCCTTATTATATGTACAATTCAGTTGAATCTGTTATGCCAAAACAAAGTACAAATTGGGAAGTACAAAAATTAAAAGATAAAATTTCATTAACATATTATTATAAACCAAATAATAATATGTGGGAAGATGTGTTAAAGAGACCAGAGTTTATGGTTGCTGATGATGATTCACATCCTAATCAACAAGCATATAGAAATTGGTTTGAAGGATTTAAACAATGGATAAATATTGATAATGAGTAAATTAACAGAAAGTTTATATAGAGCTAAATTAGAAACTGAGCCGTGGGATTATTATATTTTTGGTAACTGTTTAACAGAAGACCAAGTGGAAGAAATTAGAAATGCAGATATAGATAAATCAAAGCATATTTTTGATGGTACAAGGTCTGGTTATACAGAAGGACAAGATAGAGTTAATCATAAATTTAGAGAATATGTAACTAAAGAAAATTCTCATAGGTATCCTGCTTTAAGAAAATTTATAGATGAAATGAGGAGAAAACCCATTAGAAGTATGATAGGAAAATTAATGGGAAGAAAAGATGATTTTGATGGTGCATATGTGAGATTAGAAGTTTTAAATGATACGCAAGGTTTCTGGTTAAAACCTCATTGTGATATACCAGAAAAATTAATATCAAGTTTAATTTATGTTAATCAAACAGCCGAAAATTTAACATTAGGGACAGATTTATATAATGAAAAATTAGAGTTAGTGCATACTGTTCCTTTTCACCATAACTTTGGATATATATTTCACGGACCTAATAAGTGGCACGGAATGGAAAAAGGAAAAGAAATACAAGTTGAACGAAGAGGTATACAAATAAATTATGTTACTTTTGAAACGGATTGGAAAGTAATATGATTGGTCAGTACAGTAATTTTGATTGGTGTTTAGAAACTTATAATGCTTCTAAACCTTTTATACATAATTATAGAACAGCAGTTGATATAGGTTGTAGAAGAGGTGAATTTACTATACCACTTCTTATTGACTTTAAAAAAGTTTATGCGTTTGATTATAGACCAAGTATGATAATTGAAAGTAAAAGATTAATATATCATCAAGTAGCATTAGGCGATGAAGATATAAGAGTTAAAGCAAATGCTGGTGTTATAGTTGAATATGGTAAATTAGTAGTACAACAAAAAAAGTTAGACGATTACCATTTATTAGATGTTGATTATTTAAAAGTAGATGTAGAAGGACACGAATTAAAAGTTTTAAAAGGTGCCATAGATACAATTGAACGCTGTAGTCCATTAATTGTGATAGAAGAAAATGGTTCGCAAGTATTATGGAAAAAAGGTGTTAAAAATGACGCATTAAATTATTTGTTGTCTATTGGTTATAAGGTAGTTGAAAAAATGGAATTACCTAATCCTTTGGATATAATATTAATAAGGTAAAAAATGAAAGAACACGAACTATATAAAAAAATGAAATTAATTGAGGCAGAATATTTAAAGCCACACGAATTTCAACAATTTAAAAATTATTGGTTGCCAAAAGAAATAGTACAAGAGAGTACAAATGTTTTATCATTTGGTGTCCATAGAGATGTAGGTTGGGAACAAGCGATGTGTGATTTAAATCCTAATTTAAATATACATTGTTTTGACCCTACACCTGATAGTATTACATTATTTGAAACAGATTTTAGACATAAAGAAAATATGACATTTCATAATGTTGCTTATATGGATAAAAAAGGTAAGATGAAATTTTACTTTAATAAAAATGATTTAAGTAAATGTTATTCTTTATTACCACTACCTCAATTAGGGGGAGACGCTTATATGGAAGTGGACGCTGATAACTTAACTAACATTATGGCTGAACATATGCCACAAGTAGATATTATTAAAGCAGATATTGAAGGTGTATGGTATGAAATATGTAGAGAGATATTAGATAACAATATAGATTTTAAAGCCTTTCTAATTGAATTTGAAGTTAAACTTATTGATAATGAGGAAAGTATTTTGAGATATGAAAATTTATTAAAAGAATTTAAAGAGAAAGGTTATAAACTTTACTTGAATAGACCAAGAAATAAAATATTAAGTGAAGCGATTATATTAAAAGATAATGGATAATAAAAATAAAATGAAAAAAGTTAAAGATTGGTGGTTTCCAAATAGTGATGAACATTTAAGCCGTGCAGTAGAAAAACCTACTTGGTTAAGTAGAGGTTTTGATTATCAAACACAACAAAGAGATTATTCAATTCATTTAGCAAATACTTATTTTTCTAGGTCCAGAAGAGCAATAGATATTGGAGCTCACGTTGGATTATGGACAGTTGACCTTTGTAGATATTTCCGAAGAGTAGAATGCTTTGAACCAATACCATTGTTTAGAGATTGTTTAAAACAAAATTTAAAAGAAAATAAAATAGATGTTGAAGGATATGCTATTCATCCTAATGCTTTGGGAAAAGAAGAAAAGGAAGTTAGGATGACGATAGATAAACATAATACAGGTGCAACTCATATAGCTTCTGATGGACATATAAAAGTATTAATGAAAAAATTAGATTCGTTTAAATTTGATGGAGTTGATTATATAAAAATAGATTGTGAAGGTTCTGAATTATCTATAATATATGGTGCAAGAAAAACTATACAAATAAACAAACCTATAATAGTTATGGAAAGTAAAGCTAATAAAATGGGTTATTCTGCTTTTGTTACAGCAAAACATTTATTATATAAGTGGGGTTATAAAATAGATAATTCTATTGAGTCAGAAACAATATTTGTACATAGATATAATATAAAAAGAGATTGGGACAAAGGTAAAAAACAACAACGAAAAGAGGATCCGTTACGACCTCAATTGGATCCTGATTATAGCCAATACGAAGATAAAAAAGAATTTTCTGGACCAGATGTTTTGTCTGATGGAAACTCTGCTTATAGAATTTATGAAGATGAAGATAAAGACGATAACGACCTGGAATAATAATTTATACAAAGGTTATGCTCATAGATTTGAAAAGACTTATAAATGGCCTTTTGAATTAAAAGTATATAATGAAGATAAAGATTTATTTGATAAGATACCACAATGTAAAGCATTTGTAGATAGAAATAAAGATAGATACAAATATACAAGCTGGGAAGAAAGAACAAATGATTTTATAAAAGATGGTGTAAGATTTTGTTATAAAGTATATTCTTATACATATTCTATAATGACAGAAGACGCTGATGGTTTAATTTGTATAGACGCTGATAGTGTATTTTATAAATCTATTGATGAAGATTGGGTAAAAAAACATATACATAGGGACGATTGTATGATGACTTATTTAGGAAGACCAAATTATAGTGAGTGTGGTTTTTTATATTTTAATTTAATGCACCCTTTAACGATAGAATTTGCTAAAGAAATGCAAGATATGTATAACCATGATTTAATATACAAAGAAAAAGAACAACACGATTCATATATTTGGGATGTAGTTAGAAAAAGATTTGAGAAAAGAGGAGTTAAGAATTATAATATTGGTGATGATAAGGTTGGCCATGTACAAGCAAGGTCAGTATTAGGACCAATATATGACCATACAAAAGGTCAAAGAAAAATAAAAGGGAAGAGTCCAGAGGCTAGAATATGATTAGAATATTATTAACATTTATTTTTATTTTATTTTTTAATGTTCAAGCTAATGCTTTAGAACTATTAATGGGACATAACCCTATGTGTGGTATATGTCAAAAATTTTTGAAAGAGGTAGCAGTTGATTATGATAATAAAGAGTTACCTTTAATTATTATTAATTTATATAAACAACCTGAATGGTTTAAAGAAGCATACAAAGAAGGAAGAATTAAACCTATTAGAGGAACGCCAACATTTATTGTATGGAATGGTAGAAAAGAATTAGCAAGAATTGCTGGTTATTATGATAAAGAATCGTTTTATGAAGATTTAAAGGAGATAATAAAATGAAATCAGGAAAAATATGGGGTTCAACAGAATTAATACACGCCAATGGAGTGTTAGAATTTCATAGAATAGAATTTAAAAAAGGAATCCAATGTTCCAAACATAAACACAAATATAAATGGAATGGATTTTTTGTTGAGTCAGGTAAATTGATTGTAAGAGTATGGAAAAATGATTATGATTTAGTTGATGAAACAATTTTAAATGCAGGTGAATTTACCCAAGTGAGACCTGGAGAGTTCCACCAGTTTGAAGGATTAGAAGATGGTGTAGCTTTTGAATTATATTGGGCAAAATTTGACCATAACGATATAGTTAGAGAGTCAGTAGGAAGGAAAATAAAATGATTAGAGACCTAGAAGGTACAGGTTCAGATTTTGGTGTTGAAGCGAATGGGCAACCACAAGATGAAGCACACGCATTGACATATGAAAATGAGTCAGCAATTCAAAGAACGGTTACAATCCCTTTAAGGGAATATGATAAATTGCAAGAGCAAAAAAATTATATAACCAGTAAAACTTTAATTGATATTATAGATAATGTTGAACGATTGGTAAGAGCTTTAAGAAAACATATTGTTAGAACAGATATAAAGTAGGTAAATTATATGACAAAAGATAAATTAGATTTTGAACCTTTGCATAATAGGGTATTAATTAAATCAATGGATGTAGAAGAAACAACTAAAGGTGGAATTATAATTGCTGATGTAGCCAAAGAAAAACCACAAGAAGGTACAGTTGTTGCTATAGGTAAAGGAGCGAAAACTGAAGATGGAAAAAGAATTCCAATGGATGTTAAAGTTGGTGACAAAGTTTTATTTGGTAGATATGCAGGTAGTGAAATAAAAGTTAATCAAGTAGAATATACTATAATGAAAGAAAGTGATATAATCGGTACATATGAATAAGGTTTTTATTGGATATGATGAAGGTGAAAAGATTGCCTATTATGTTCTGGCTGAAAGTATTAGAAAATATGCAAGCAAGCCAGTATCTATTATACCAGTAGCTTTAAGCGGTTTAAGAAATACTCCATTTCAAAGACAGAAACAGAAAAATCAATCTACAGAATTTGCATTTAGCAGATTTTTAGTTCCATATTTAAGTGATTATAAGGGGTGGTCTTTATTTATGGATTGTGATATGATGGTTAGAAATGATATAAACGAAGTGTTTAAATTAGCTGAAGAAAAATATGCTGTAATGTGTTGTCAGCATAATTACGAACCAAAAACAAGTATCAAATTTAGAGGTGCTGTAAACCAAACATTTGAGAAAAAGAATTGGTCATCTTTTATGCTAATTAATAACAAACAATGTAGAACATTAACTCCTGAATATGTAAATACCAAAAGTGGTTTAGAATTACATCAATTTAAATGGTTACATAATGACCATCAAATAGGAGCATTACCTTTAGAGTGGAATTGGTTAGTAGATGAATATGATTATAATCCAGAGGCAAAAAATGTTCATTTTACTTTGGGTGGTCCATATTTTAAAGATTATAAAGATTGTGATTATTCAGATGAATGGTTTAACATATATGAGGATTTAACTAAAATAGACTTATGATTATAACACATACAATGGATTGGCAAAAATGTCTATCTCATCAAATATGGCCTGCTATTAAAAAGGGTTGGCAAGATGAAGATAAGAACATACATTTTTTTTGGGGATTAGCAGGTAGAAATATTAATGAGATTAGAAAGTGTATTGAGAAGAAGGAAGAATACTGGTATGTTGATGTAGGTTATTTAACTCAACAAATTACTAGATATCCAGAACCTGAAATCCATGATTATGATAAAACATATTTTAGAATAGTTAAAGGTGGTATTCATAGCATAAAAGGTAAAGTAGGTAAAGGTATTAGATTAAGAGAATTAGAACATAAAGGTATTAATGTCAGATTTAATGGTTGGACTACAAATACAAATCATATATTGTTATGTCCATCATCACCAACAGTTACTTTCCATATTAATGGTATGTCCCAGGAAGATTGGATAAAACAAGTGGGTGAAGAAGTAAGAAAATATACAGATAGACCTATTAAAATAAGAAATAAACCTAGACCAGGAAATGAATGGTGGGATAGAAATCTTTTAGAAGACTTAAAAGGTTGCCATTGTTTGGTAACTAATATGAGTTTGGCTTCAATTGACGCAATTTTAAATTATGTACCTGTAATTGCAGACGCAAAAAATGTAGCTTGGCCTGTATCAAGTAGAGAATTAAAGTTTGTAGAGAAACCTTTAAAACCAGGAAGAAAAACTGTAGATGAATGGATGAAATGGATGGCTGAACATCAATTTACAATAAAAGAAATAGAAAATGGTATAGCATATAGAACCTTAAAGGAACAATATGACGCCAAAAAATAATGTTATTTGTGTATATTCGGGAGACAAATATAAAGTAAAGTATCCTAACACACTTTATAGTATGTGTAAAAGGAACATATCAATACCTTTTGATTTCTATTGTTTAACAGATAATTTAGAAGACCCATTTAATCCAGCAATTAAAACTATAAAAATACCAGAACCTCAATTAAAGACTTGGTGGAATAAAGTACATTTATATAATCCTGAACTAGGCATAGAAGGTAATATATTATATATGGATTTAGATGTAGTTGTTATAGATAGTTTAGATGATTTTTTTAAACAATACCAACCAGATGATTTTTGCGTTATAAGAGATTTTGGTCAACCTACTAGTACAATCAATACGAGTGTTTTAAGATATAATTTAAAACACCATTCACATATATTTGAATCGTATATGAAAAATAGAAAAGAGATTGACGCTTTACACGGTGACCAAAATATGATAACTGATTTAATGTTTAGACATAAACAAACACAATTCTTACCAGATGATTGGACATATTCTTTTAAATGGCCGACAAGAGGTAAACCCAAACAATATCAAAAGTATAAACCTAAAGAACATCCTAGAAAAAAGGATGCTAAAATATGTGTGTTTCACGGACACCCTAATCCAGACTATGCTATCAAATATGAGAGTGGAGAGTGGATTAAAGACTACTGGAAATAACTAGTAAAATCAACCATTTCTAAAAAATAGACGCAGTACGAACTATCAAGTGATACTTCTATCCGTGGTAGGAGGCGGCTATGTGTGTTTAAAATAGACGAATCAAGTGCGATTCATTAAATACCCTAGACATAGCAACAATTTTTCGGCAAAAATTATTGAAAAAGAGAACAAAATAAGAACATTTATCCAAAAAACCTAGTGTTTATGCGATGGAATAACTGGAATAATGCTTGCAAACTTCAGGTAAAACTGATAAGATAGCAGTAGAAATTGAAAAAAACACTATGAAAATTGAAAATTCAGATATGAAATTGTTAAAAGAACAATCTAAAAATACTATGAATCTTGTATATGGAAGAGAATATACAGATGACGAATCTGTTTCAGAACCATATTTTTATTCATATTCTACTATCTATAGAAATATGAATATATCATTAGTTAATAAGAAAAAATTAGAATCTAAATTCCCTGAAATGAAAGCTTATTTTGATAAGAATTATGTTGAAAAAGGTGAAAATTTTACAGGTAAGACAGAATTAAAAATAGTATTCGGAGATGAATATTATTGGACTTTCGGAGACGAATACGATTTAGATTCAAAAGAAGATGATTTTATGAGTTTATATAATGACTATGGACAATTATTTAATGGAAGACAATTCTTTAAAAAAGACTATAATACAGAATTAACAAACAAATATAAAAAAGGAGAAAAAACGCTATGAGTATAAAACAAACAGATGTATATCCATTTAAAGAGGATATAGGTAAAAATCTTTATAGAAAGAAAACTTACTATACACTTTGCATAGAACAGGATGTTTTGGCAAAAGATAAAGATGAAGCAGACACTAAATTAAGTGATTGTGGAATTGAGTATGATAAAATCAATAAAGACCTTACAGAAATGAAAGATGGAGTTGAAACCTATATGGTTGACGCTAACTATTCAGATTCAGGGAAAACTGAATTTATTGGTAAAGTTGTATATGATGAATATGACGGCTTAGAAAATGCTGTTGAAAATGGAGATGTTGAAATAGATTCTCTTGTTTCAGAAACCGATGTTATTAATGACAAAGGTGAAGTTGTATCGGCAGTTGATAATGCAGTTGCTGTAGGACTTTCTTTAAAAGAAGAAGAAGAAAAAGAAATGGATCCTTTAGGCGATTTGAAAGAAATTGTTGATAGTAGCAAACCTATAAAAGATGAAGGGATACCATTTTAATGACAAATTTTAAAGAAATTATGATGACAATATTTTCTGTATTAGGAGTATTGTTATTAGTTGGCGCTACTGGTGCTGTAGAAACAGACCAATGGTTACTTGGATTTACATATATGATTATGGGTGTGAGTTCAATGTTTATTAGCATAATCTTACAAGGAGGAGTAAAATAATGAGTACAAAACAAATTGAAGAACTACAAGAAGATAAAAAAAACTTATATAAAATTGTGGACAAGTTAGAACAAAGAATAACTAGACTTGAAAATATTGAAGAAGCATTAAATCCTTTAGGTAAATATAAATTAGTAGAACCTACACAAATGGAACTACCTTTAGAAGAACCTGAAGATTCTAAAATTGATACATTGTTACAATTAGAAAATGAAATGAGTTTAGGTAAATAATGTTGAACGCAGATAAAATTATGGTAAGTGGAACTTACAAAAAATTGAAAGTAATGGGTGATGAACTTATTAGATTATATCCATCCCATAAAAATGAATTATCACTTGCAAAAGGGATACCGATGGCGTGGTTAAAACTTTTATATCAATATTCTAAAAAGGTTTCACCTTTAAGATTTAGATATAGAGGTAAATCAAAACCTAATTATGATAGACCTTGGGCATTTGTACATAAAGAATTTGCAGATAGTTTTGCTATATATGAAAGAAAATATGGAAGTGGGTATAGAGCATAATGAGTGATTTTTATTCAGAACATATGAAGAAACAAAGTAAGAGAAATAAGTTGGAAAGATTTTTAGACAAATATAATCATACAATGGAATTAATTAGAACTATACTTCCAATTATTTTGTTAATCATGCAAACAATAATTATAATAAAAATATTTTAATGAAAACAAAAACTATAAATGTTGATATAAAGAAAAAAACAATTCAATCAGCATACAATCAAATTAAACTTTTAAATAAGTTGGATTTTCCTAATTTTCAAAAAGGTGAACCACTTTACAATTTAGTTATGGAAATTAAAAGACAAATTATGAGAAACAAAAAATATACAACTAAAGAAGCAATTTTAGAGTTTTTAGATTTTTGGCCATTGAGTATAGTGATACCAGCGATGATACTATTAATTTTACTTGCTAATGTATTTGGATGGGGAGGTTCGCCGTAATATGGAAATGACTTTATTAGTAATTATTATCCTATTATTAGGATATGCAATCGCTACAATTGGCGATTCAAAAGAAATTATAATATCAATGAAATACCACACTAAAAAAATGATGGATATTTGTGATAGTATGATAAAAAAGATAAAAGATAAGGGAGGAAAATAGTATGAAAAAACTATTACCAATGCTTGCTCTTGTATTATTTACAAGTGCAGCTAATGCGGATGCTAAAAGTACAGCAGACGCTATAACAAACTGGTTTTCTATTGAGAAACAAAAGACAATAGAATTTCAGAAAAGAGGTTGGGCTGATGGCAAAAAGCAATTACTCAACAATTGGAAACAAATCAAAGCATTATTTGTAAGGATACAATAATGTCTGGTGATTTTACTTATACTAGTGCCAATGATGGCACTAGTTTAATCCGACCAATAACTGCTAGAGCAGAAACTTGGTTTAAAGAAAACAACATAATAAAATATGTTGTAGATAATACCGAAGATTTTTATGTAATAAAGTCCGTTGATGGACCGACAATATGTGATAAAATAAGAAAAAACGGTATGGATTTTACAAGTTAAACTTAAAAAATGTTGATTTCATTGACTTTTTTAGGGTTGACAAAACTAATAAATTATGCGATAATAGCTATAATGTGGAGGAATAAGTGCAAACAAAAGAACAAATATTTGAAGATTTTAAAGTTGAGGAAATAAAAGATTTAAAACTCTCAAAGTTTAAAAAATATAAAGGTAAGGAACAATTCGTTAATAGAATTAAATACTTACAAGACCATGCAAAAGCAAAAGAAGCAAAACCTAATGCTTATAATCATTTAAGTATAAATTTCAAAAATTTAATTAAGATGTATCAATATCCAACAGGACCCGAACAGTATAATTGGGATGTGTTAGGTATAGAACCATATTGGATGAAACAAAAACGAGAAGAAGATGAAGAAAGAGAAAAAAAGTCTGTGATTAAATCTAAAAAAGATTCTTCTCCATCAGGAGTTAGTAGTGCAAAAAATATTACTTTTAATTAGTTTTTTATTTTTAACAAATTGTGCAGTTAAACAAGCCGCAATTGATACATCAGGTTCTAGTATCGGTGCAGTAACGGCTGGTGGTACTTGTGCAGGTGTAATTAATGATCCATATGTGATTGCCGCTTGTGCTTCTATTGGAGCAGTTGTAGGTGCTGACGCAGTATGGAATGATGATTTTAATACTCATAAGAAATATTTTGTAGACCATTTAATAGGAGCACCAAATGAACCGAATATAACAAATTGGTTTAATCCAAACACAAACAATTCAGGAAGTATTAAAACTACAAGAACTTGGTACGAAGGTCCAATTAAATGTAGAAGTTTTGATAGTACGATTAATATAACACCGTCTTGGCCAGTTGCTGTCTTTTCAAGTGGACCTGTAAGAAATACAAACAAGGGAGTTGCTTGCATATTGCCAGATGGACGAGTAATGATTAAAGAGCTTTAAAATGAGACCAGATAGATATTTTTATTGGATAACAGGAATAATGATTGTATTATTTTTTATATTTTTTTCTACAAAAGGCCACGCTTGTGTTGATTGTGATTTAAATAAAAAGGATGATATATTTAAAAAAACAGACACAATACAAGTTGATACAGGAATAGAAAAATACGAAGTTGAACTTATTAAAATGACCAATGATGATGAGAACGTATTAAAAAGTGATGTTAAAGAACGTTGGGTTACACCAGACGGACAATGGTGCTTTGTTACTGTTGTTATAAAACAAGAAGGCGATACCATAACTAAAAAAGAAGTATTACATTGTGCTGATACAAAACACGGTGTTACTAAAAATGAAGAAATTGAAAAATTAAAAAAACAAATTGAATTAGAGAAGGCAAAGAAACCAGGTTACTGGGAGTTATTTGCCGAGTTCTATTATAGAGATATAAACGCACCTCTATATTGCAGAAAATATGCAAAACCTGATAGTCTTTTTAAAAGACCAGGAACCGTGTGTTTAACACCAACAGGTAAATGGGAGGTAATTAGATAATGTTAAGTTTGATAAAAACACTATTTACATTAGGGATTGTATGGATTTTGATTGCTTTTTCGTATGTTCCTATTACAACAACAATTGAGAAGACTCAGCTTGTTGACAAAACAAAGCAATTAGTTTATAATATGTATAATAAGGTGAAGGAGACTAAAAAATAATGAATATGTTATTGAAATACATAATGATATTAACTTTAGGTCTTTTATTGAGTAATTGTTCAAGTAACAGTTATAATATAAAAAAAGAAGGCGGTAAAACCGTTACTAAAGTTCCAGCTTGGTATATGGCTGACATCGCTGAGAAAAAGGCGTGTGGCAAAAAAAGGTTCGGAAAAACTAAAAATAAAGAATGTATTTTTGGTACAGGAACTGCTGTTTCTCCATCATTAGAACTTGCAATAGACAAGGCTAAAATGGTTGCAAAAGCAGAACTTGCCGATATTATCAAGGGGGAGATGAATAAGAAGATTAAAATATTCATAACTGAATTAGGTAAAACTAATCAGAAAAGTATAATTACGGATGTTGAATCTGCTCTTGTAAATCATATCAAACAAACTCAAGTAAGAGGTTATGAAATCTTTGCTCAAGAAGTAACTATGACAAAAAATGGTTATTATAGGGCGTGGATTGGATTAAGATTACCTTTAGGTGAGTTTAATAAAATGTACAATTATTCAATCGCTACAGTTGTGGATGCTTTTGAGCTAAAGAAATTAGCAGAAAAATCCTACAACGATTTAGAGATAGTAGTAGAGAATAAAAATGAAATCACAACAAATTAAATTAATTGTTTTTAGTAAAGACAATTGTATTTATTGTGATAAGGCAAAGGCGTTGTTAAAACGCCTTGGCCTGAACTATACAGAAAAAATGTATGGAAAAGAATTTAAGACACCAGAAGAATTATTTAAGGAATTAGGAAAACAAGTTAGAACAATGCCACAAATTAAAATTGACGAAGAAGTCATTGGCGGATATAATCAATTAGTAGAGTATTTTGTTGATAAAGGTAAAGTTAACTTTAAAGGTGAAGTAATTAATAAATAATGATGGTAGACAAAATAGATAATAATAACGATAAAGACAAGAAAAAAGGAAAAAAGAAAAATAACATATTATATTTCCCACTTGAAATAGTTAAAAGAACAGGTGTAAATATCCATCCATCCACACAGGAAAGAATTAAACTTCAACATAATAAAATTTATATTCAGCACGTATGTGATGATATTGCTGCTAAATTATTAGTTGAATTTACAAGTGAAGGTATTGATGTTACTAATGAACATTTTTTAAAAGATTATAAATTAGTTGCAGAAGGATTACGGTCTTTATTAATGAGAAAATTTAAAGTGTTACATCCATTACATAAATGGGTTGACAAAAATATTAAGACAACAAAGAAGGGGAAAAGTTTGTATGCTGTCGAAATTGATTACAGCAATCTATTCCCAAAAAAAGAAAAAGAAAAGGAAAAGTAAAAGACAAATATGAGTATAAAAGGAAAAGTAAAATGGTTTAACCCTACCAAAGGATTTGGGTTTATTGAAAGAGAAGACAAAGAAAAAGATGTATTTATCCATTCTACAGCAGTTAGAGCCGCTGGATTGCAAGATTTAAATGAAGGTGATGATATTTTATTTGATACTGAAGAAACCGCAAAAGGATTATCTGCTATCAATTTACAAAAGAACATCTAACAATATTATACGAATTCCATAAAGCAATTTGGAATATATTATATAGTTTGTTGTATCAACATATAATATTTGAATTAATGATACAAATAAGGAGTAAATAATGTTTAAATTATTTAACAAAATGTTTGCAAAAGACGAATTAAAAGTAGTTAGCAAACACAAAAGAACCTCTACCAGAGGTAGAAAGAGATTGTCAAAACGAAGAAAGGTTATGAACCTTTTATCTAAAGGCGATCCAATTTCTTGGAAAGTTTTAAGAAACAGATTCGACCTAACCTCACCTAGAGCGTTGGTTGATACTTTAAGAGCTGAAGGCAATATGATTTATGTAAATAAATCTGCTAGAGGTACATCTTACAGACTTGGAACCCCTACTAGAGCGATAGTCGCTGCTGGTATTAAAAAACTATACGGTACGCCGTATGCTTACAGAAGTGCGTAATTAACACACGCATAAATAATAAGGGCGGCAGCGGGAGACTCAAACCGCCCTTATTTAAAAGTTATATAACAAAATGAGGAGGGCGATATGCCTATAACATCACAAAGTTTAAATTATGAAGGTTCAGGTGCTGTCTTGCTTAGTGAAATTTTGACTAAAGTAAATAATGCAAAAGACAAACCTAAAAAAATTGAAATATTACAACAAAATGATTCTGTATCATTAAGACAAATTTTAAAAGGTGCATTTGATCCAAGTATCAAATGGGATTTACCAGAAGGTATTCCACCATATAAAGAAAATGACGCACCAGCAGGTACAGAACATACTTTACTTGCAAGTGAAACCAAAAGATTATGGCACTTTGTAACAGGTGCTGATACCAAAATATCCAAAACTAAAAAAGAAACTATGTTTATACAAATCCTAGAAGGATTACACGCTGATGAAGCGAAGCTTTTAGTTAATGTTAAAGACAAATCATTAAATAAAGTTTATAAAGGTCTTACGGACGCAGTAGTTAAAGAGGCTTTTGGTTGGAACGATAATTACAAAACAGCATAAGATAAATAGTAGTATATTGATTCTATAATATACAACCTAGGGGTGAGAACAAAAGTAGAACATTTTAAAAGTACAAAGTGTCCCACCCCAAAACCCTTGATATATAATAAAACTAACGGACAAAATAACTGGAATAATGCTTGTAATGTATGCCTTTTTTTGATAGAATAGTAGTATATTAACAATGAAAGAAAAAGGAAATACATTATGGGTAAAGTGAAACAATGGGCTGAAGATACAGCCGAAAAAAATGTTGATAGAATACTTGCTAAAATGAAAGCTGGTGTTTATAACTCAACTGTTGCAAAAAATACAATTTTGCAAGTTGAAAATCTTAATATGATTGGTA